>OFTX01000003.1_pt1 | contig 183022 bp, 196 predicted proteins | sample 1775051 | NCBI WGS metagenome assembly OFTX01 (sample SAMN08195772, study PRJEB24354) | sludge metagenome | isolation source: sludge from phenol fed wastewater aerobic bioreactor A | place: India: Nagpur | collected 2016-09-15 | reverse complement strand
GGCGCGCCACGCGAAAAGAAGGCGAGGATGCCGGCGATCGTGCCGACCGCGCTCGCCGCCGCAACGACGTTGACGGTGAGATCGACGATCCGGCTCGACAGCGCGTCGGCCTTCTCGACGATCGTCCCGAAGGCATCGGCGACTTTCGAGCCGGCGTCGAAGATCCAGGTGAGGGACTCGCCGAAGCGCCGGCCGAGCTGCTCGAACCGCTCGCCGGCCATCCGCTGTTTGGCCTCGGGGCCGGCCATCATGACATCGTATGCGTCATTGAGCCCCCCCAACCCAGCTGCTGAAATGGTGTCCCTGATCTCCTTGTATTGAGCGACATGCTGCAACAGCGTGGCGATGAAGGTCTTCGCCTGCATATCCGGCAAGATGGTGCCGATCCTCGACCCTTCGATCGCAGACGCGACACGCGCCTTGATCATCTCAGTCGTATCGCCGGGCGACAGACCTTGACGCTTTGCGTCGGCTGCCGCCTTCGTCGCCTCCTTGTCGGCTCCGGTCACCTTGACGATCTTCCCTATGATCGCCTCGATCGGATCGATATTTTTCTTCGCCGCATCCTTCAAGACCGCATCGACGTCGACGCCAGCCTTCTCCATGTTCTTCTTGAAGTCGGGAGCCGTGATCTTGGAGAGGAAATTCTTGAAGTTGGTGGCGGCTTCAGCCTCGGTTCCTGCTCCCATCTTGGAAACTTGCAGGAGACCGCCGCCGACGGCGATCGCGCGCATGCCCGTCGATCCGACCGACCTCATCAAAGGCGCCAGCTCCGGCAAATATCGAGCCTGCGCCTTGAGTTCGAAATTGCCCTGCCGACCGGCTTCGAAGAGTTTGGCGAGACCGAGCTCCATCTGATCGGCGCCGATCTCCCAAGACTGGAACAGCACTTTCGACGTCTCGGTGAGATCGGCGATCGCAGCGTTGGACGCGGTCGCAGCCCGACCGATCTGCGGGACCATCGTCCGCGCCGCATCCTCGGGCAGGTTGGCGCCGATCAACTCGTGCAAGCTCGTTGCGACATCCGCGCTGGCTTGGCCGATCTGTTTACCGACGATTTCGGACCATTTTGCATGGGTCTTGATCCAATCCTCGGCCTTCGCACTGACGAGACCGAGATTGACTGCCGTCTCACGAATGGTCTTGTCGAGATCGATGAAGCTGCGTAGTCCGTGGGCGAGCGACATCCCCGCCCCGACGCCGAAGGCGGCGAACTTGGCCGAGAGATCGCCGATCCCGCGCCCGATCGAGGAGAACAGCGCGGTCGTGCGCATCGACCACGACCGGATCTTGCCGAGCGCGCCGTCGAGGCCGCGCGACAGCTCGTCACGAAGGCGGACGATCACCTCGAGCTTCATGTCGCGGCCGGCCACGTCAGCCCTCCTGTTCTTCGTTGACCCGCGCGAAGTGGGACGAGAGACACCCGACCCAGAAGGCGATCTCGTCGGCCGTCATGGCGAGCAGCTCGGCCGCGCCGAACCCCGAGTTCGCCGCGAGATAACCGAGCCGCCGCATCCAGTCCTCGACGTCCTCAGAGAAAGGTGTTGAGGACCCGGCCGCACCTCATGATGTCGGCGCCGTCGAGCTTGGGGTAGAGCGCCTGCATCATCGCCGAGCGGAGACGGCTCGACCGGGTGAAGAGGACGATCTGCTCGGTCTCCGGCGAGGTGGAGCGCACCGCGTTGAGGTCGGCCCCGGTCAGACGATGGAAGGTCAGACGCTCGTACTTCTCTTCCCGAACGCCGCCGGAGGCCGAGCGCACGGTGATCGTCTTCGGATAGAGCAGCGTCACCGTCACCGAACCGTCGGCGTTCTTCTCACACCCCTTGGGCAGGATCTTCTCGTCGTCGGCCTCGTCGACCTCGGCCTTCGCGAGCGCCGGGGCGATCGGATCGGTGGTGTCGTCCAGGTCGACGACGACGTCGGTATCGTTCTGGTCGGTCATGTCAGACTCCGAGGGTGGCGAGGCGGTCGCGCAGGAGGTAACCCTCCAGCGGCCAGATCTGTTCGCGGGCCTTGTCGCGGGCGATGCGGCGGCCGAGGGCGGCGTCGAAGTTGGCCGCGCTCGCCGACGCCGAAACGCCGGTGACGACGAAGCCGTTCTTCAGCGTCAGCGCGCAGACGGTGAGCGAGGTTCCGGGGAAGACGTGGTAGGCCTCCGCGACGATCACCGCATCGATGTCGGCCGGCGTCAGTCGCGGCGCGGTCTTGGTCGTGCAGGCGGCCTCGATCTCGCTTTCGGTGGAGGCGACGGGCATCACGAAATCTCCTCGTATTCGCCGAACGCCCATTTCAGCGGGATCTTACCGCCCTCGCCGCCGGTGATGTCGGGCCGCTCGGTCATCCAGGCGGCGTGGGCGACGATGGTCTGGCCGGTGTCGAGCTGGATCTGCAGCTCGCCCTCCTCGACCGTGTAGAGGTCGCTCGCCTTCTGACCGCGCAGGAGGATCGTCGTCACCTCGACGCTCGACGCCTTGAATTCCTGACTGCGCGCGGCGCCGCGACCGTATTCGACGGTGTTGTTCTGAATGCCGCCGAGTTTGACCTTGGCGCCCTTCTCGACCTTGATGCGCGTGCCGCGCCAGACGAGATCGATGATGCCGACCGATTGAGCCATGACGTCTCTCCTCCTCAGGCCGCGAATTCGAGCGAGCCGGCGAGCACCATCAGGTTGCCGATGATCCGGAACGACTGGCGGCCGTTCAGCCGGTTCTTGTCGTTGGAGTCCCTCTCGAAGAACGAGTTGGCCTTCGAATACTCGAGATCCTCGATCCACCCGGCGTCGCGGTAGCGCGCGCACCGGCCGATCCAGGAGGCGAGCATCGTCTTCGGGGTGACGACGACGCCGGAGGTGTCGGGGTTGTCGATCGCCGGATTGGCGTCGTCGGCGAGCTTGTGGCGCGGATAGCTGAGGCTCGCCCAGGTGTTCCAATCGTACCGGATCCGGCTCGCCGTCTTCGGCACCATGATGTCGAGCCACGCGTCGTCGGCGACGTTCAGCGTCGACCGGGTGTAGTTCGTCACCACGCGATTCAGCACCACGGTTCCGTCGGCGAGCGCGTCCCAGGTCGAGAGGCCCTTGCCGAGCATCAGGTTCTGCTCGGTGTCGATGTACTGATCGACCGGCTTCGGCGCCAGGATGCCGGGAAGGACCAGCGAGCCGAGCTGGCGCGACGGATCGTCGGTCAGATGACGGCTCGCGATGCCGGCGAGGCTCGCGGCGACGACCCACGGCGCCAGGAGCCCGTTCGACATCGGCAGGGTGGTGACGTAGGGCGAGTTCCGGTTCGCCGACCACGTGGTGGCGACCGAATAGGAGCCCGAGAGCGCCGTATAGGCGTGCGCGTCGAGCTTCGACATCGCGCCGTAGCGCCGGGCGAGGTCCGCCTCGAGCAACGCCATGTTGGCGCTGTCGGTCCAACCGACGACGATGTCGGTGTACCAGTCGTTGACGATCGCGGCGAGGGCGGCGGCGAGCGACGGGTCGGTCGCGCCGGGGGTCGGCGTGGCGATCGCCACCGTGAGCCCGGCCGGCGTCGACTCGTCCGGCCAATAGTTGACCCGAACGTCGACGAGATTGCCGATCGTGCCCTTGTGACGGCACGTGAGCGTCACCACGCCGGCGGCGGCGGTGGCGGTCCACAGAAGCGAGGTCTCGGCATTGATCGCGGCGGCGAGCGCGGCGGCGAGCGTCGCCACCGTGTCGGCGAGCGAGACCGCGATCGGCAGACGCTTGCCGCCGACATAGACGACGAGCGTCCCGGCGGCGGTCGGCGCGCCGGTCAGAGTGACCGTCTTGATCGCCGCCGTGCCGACCGCGTCGGAGACGCCGATCGCCCAGAGTTCGGTGACGGTGTTCGCCCCCTTGAAACTGGCGACCATCTGCGCCGCCTGCGAGCCGGCGCCGAAGAGCCCGGTCGCCTGATCCGCGCGGGTGATCGGATAGGCCTGGAGCGCGGTGCCGGTCCCGGTCGCCAGCATCTGACCGATCACCAGCGCGCGCGCCGGCCAATCGGTGAGGCCCTTGCGATCGTAGCGCGGCTTGACCTCGCCGTAGACGCCCTTGAGGCGCCAGGAATAGGGGATCTCGGTGAAGGCGACGGTCATCGGTCTCAGCCCTTCGGTTCGTCGGCCTTGCGGCCCTTGGCGGCGGCGGCGACCTCTGCGATCGCCGCGTCGAGCGTGTCGGCCTTGACCTCCTCGGCGGAGATGTCGCCGTCGGTGGCGCGGCGCACCCAATAGAGGTCGAGCGCGGGAAGCACGATGCCGGCGGCCGGCAGGTCGCCGCCGGTGGGCATCGGGATGACGAGATCGGCCGAAGCCGGGCGAATGAGATACATGGGTCAGCCTCGCACGTCGGTGGTGTCGGTCGGCAGCAGCAGCGTCCCCTCGGCGCCGGGCATCGCCCAGGCGCAGGTGAGCCGGAGGAAGTCCGTGAGCGACTGGGCGGAGGCCCGATCGGGGCTGAGACCACAGCCGAAGGTGAGCGAGACCATCGCGATCGCGGTCGCGTCGTCGCCCCACTCTTCCTTGTAGATCGGCGCGGCGCCGGTGACCTCGACCGATCCGACGTCGACGAGCGTATGGCCGTGCAGCACGGCGCCGGCGGCGGCGACCATCCCGAAGAGACCGATCCCGCGCGCGTCGCCCTTCATCCGCGACGCCGCCGATACCTTGTTCTCGCACACGAGATAGACGATCCACTCCGTCTTGCCGTCGAGGGCGCGGACCTGCTCGCTCGCCTTGAAGTCGGCCCAGGCGATCCCGATGAACGGCTTCACCCGGGTGGCGCGCTCGAATTCCGCCTTGGTCGGCATCGCCGGCATCAGGTCGATCGTGAAGGTCGGCGCCGGGAAGGCGGCGCGCAGCCGGGTCTCGATCGCCTCGGCCTGTCGGTGCAGCACGGTCTCGGAAGCCATCAGATGAACCCTCGTCCGTCGGCGTCGATCGTGGGCAGCCGATCCTGGAAGAGCGCCCCGCCGTCGGCGCCGGCCGCATCGGCGACGGCGCCCACATCCGAACCCGGGGCACCGGCGATGCGCACGTCGCCCTTGGCGACCCGCGCGAGCCACGCCAGCGTCTCCTTGCGCGCCTCGATCATCTGAGTGGTCGGCTCGCGGCCCTCGCCCTGCGCCAGCTCGTGGCGTGCGATCACCAGGACCGCCAGCACCACCTCTCGCGGCGGGTCGGCGAGCGGCACCGCGTAGCGGGCGCGCAGATGGCTGTCGACGAGGGCCTCGGCGTCGGCGATCGCCGTCCGGCACCGCGCCGCGTCGACCACCAACGCTTCGGCATCGGCGGTGGCCGAGAGCCGGGCGATTTCGGTGTCGCCCCATTTGGCGACGAGATCGGCGGGGGTGGCGTAGGCCATCGCGGGCGTCCTCGAATTGGTGTTCCCCGTCTCTCCGGAGCGTCGCGTCCATAGCTCAGACGTTGCAGTCACGGTTCGCCCCGGACGGCCTACTCGGATGCTCCACCACCGCTTCGTCAGCCCTGAACCACGGTGGCTTCGTCACATCCTTTCGCGAGGATTCCGATCAACTCGCCGGCGGTTTGTCCGACGCCTTCTTGGCCTTCGACTCGACGCCCTCGCCGAGGACGCCCTTCGGCAGATCGGCCGCCTCGTCCTCGTCCATGTCGACGGTGATGCCGGGCGTGGCGATCGGATCGTAGAGCGCGCCGTCGTGATCCAGACGGGCGAGCACCGGGTAGGACTTGATGGTCATGTCCGCTCTCCTCAGGCGAAGGCGCTTTCGAAGAAGTAGCCGCAGCCGGTCGCCGACACGATTTCCTTGACCTGCTCGCCGACCCGGATGGTCTGGCCGCCGTAGAGACCGACGTCCGGATCCTCGAAGTCCATGGCGACGCCGCCGCCGGACGCATCGGCCGTGAAGCCGAAGGTGGGCATGGCGCCCTCACCGATGCCGCCCTGCGGGTTGATGTGCAGGAGCGCGAGATGATTGCCCCAGGTCCGCGCCAGATTGAGCGGCTGACCCTTCTTGGCGGCGTTGACGCGGCTGGCGCCGACCTCGACGCTCTGCACTTCGAAGAGGGTCGCGACTTCCTCGCGGCTCACCATGCCTTCGCCGGAATAGGAGTTGCGGCAGGCCTTGACCACCTTCGGGTGACGGCGGAACACCGACCAGCCACTCTGACCGAACACCATCATGTTGGGGCGGACGAGACAGGCGTCGAGTCCCGCGTTGATCACGCCGATCGGATCGGAGTTGGTGTAGTCGGAGAACCGCGAGGTGCCGGAGAGGGTGAGCTTCAGGGTCGGGTCATAGCTCGCGGCCGAGAAGACCTTGGCGGCGACGCGGATCTCACGCGCCAGCACCTTGATGTCGGAAAGGCCGGTCGTGGCCCGGACGACCGGATCGACGACGGAGGAACCCGCCGCGCGCGCCGCCGCAGCCTTCTTGATATCCGACCGAGGAACCGAATCTTCCCAACCGAAGTCGGCGGTGCTGTCGGTGACGGGCTCGGACGTGAACTCGACCCGCGCCACCTTGCCGCGCCGACCGACGCGGCCGTCGGGGACCGTGAAGGCCTCGGCGAGGCCGTGCTTCGTCCACGCGAACTCCTCGGCGGTGTCGATGCGCGGAAGCACTCTGTCGGCGATCAGGTCGATCGCCTGATTGCGATAGCCGACGACGAGCGCGGTCAGCACCGGGTTGACTTTGAACGGACGGGGGGAAGCCATGGGGGTCTCCTTGCGCGCGATCAGCCCTGGATCACGCCGCGCTGGCCGAAGTAGGGGATGATGTCGCCGGCCACGCCGTCGACGAGAGCGAAGCCGATCGTGTAGGCATTGACGCCGGCGGCCGGAGCAGCCTGAACCGCCGCGCCGTTCGCGTCCGACGTGAGCAAACGGCCGCGCCCCACAGTCCCGCCGAGAACGACTTCGTGGAACTCGCCGAGCGCCACGTCGACCACGTCGCCCGCGACCGCGTCTCCGGCGCCGTCGGAGACGCCGACCAGGAGGTCGGCCGGGCCGGTGGCGAGCACCACCTGATGGTCGGCCGTGCCGAACTTGACGATCCGATTCTTGCCGATCGCCGCCTCGGCGGAGAAACCCTTGAAGCAGGTGTCGCTCATGGTCACAGACCTCCGGTGACGTAGAGGACGGCGTCCTCGTAGGTGCCGCCGTGATCCTTCTGATGCAGCTCGGCGGCGCGGCGGATCTCGCGCGGGTCGCTCGAGGCGCAGATCGCCGTCTTCGAACGCGACGCCGGATCGACGATGCCGCCGGAATGGACCGAGATGAGCGCCTTCAGCTCCTTCTCGACGCCGTCGGGATCCTTGGCGTGACGGGCGACGTAGTGATCGCGCAGCGCCTTGATCGGCTTGCCGTCGGCGATCGCCTGATCGACCACGCGCTCGGCGCGATCGCGGGCGGCGGCGCCGGAGATCTCGTCGAGCTTCGACTGCAGCTCGACGATCGTGCCGGCCATCTTCGCGGTGTCGCCGGCGTCGGCGGCCTTGGCCGCGACCGACTGCAGATGCGTCACGAGCTGGTCGCCCGAGGCATCCTTCGGCGCGGCGGTGGCGACGGCGATCGCCGTCAGCGTCTTGGCGTGCGTCTCGGCCTGATCGAGCGTCTTTCCGATCGCGGCGGCGATCGCCGCCTCGTCGGCCCCCTCGGCGAGGCCGAGGCGGGCGAGGAGATCCTTGGGGAGCGACATGGCGTCGGCCTCTCTGGCGTGGAGGGATGTGAGCGGGAGGTTGGGGTCGTTGGTGAGCGATGCGCGCAGCACCTGGACGACCGCATGCGGGGCCGCCTTGCGGGCGACGAGCGCCGGCGAGATGCCGCGATAGGATTTGTCGGCCATGAGCTGGCGCCCGACCGGGGTCCATTCGACCCGGCCCCACAGGCCGTCGGCCCGGGCCTGCATCTCGACGATCCATCCGCGTGCCGGCGCCGGCTGCCCCTTGGGCGCAGCGAGATCGGTCGCGTGGCACTCGTCGAGGACCAGCCGGCCCACCGTCATCGACGCGTCGATGACCGCCTGCGGATCGGCGAGCACATAGGGACCACGCCCGTCGGCGCCGCGAAACTCGCTCGCCGGCACGAGGTGGACCCAGTCGGGGACGACGTCGCCCGAAGCATGCAGGTCGATCACGAGAGGGGAAATGGTGAGGGTCGCCATGCCCCGATCCTGCCCGGATCGGGCGGCGCGAGACACACCCGCGTCGGCGGGGGGGGGCGGCCGATGGCGGATCGCGAGGGAGGGCGCAGGACGGGCGCTCGAGGTGCCGGGGTGGCTTCGCACGTCGAGGGGCGTGCGCGCCCCTCTCAGGGCTTTTATCGGCTTTTAGTCGCCGATCGAAGCGCGAGGGCTCGGAGCGTCACCGGCCCGCGCCGAGGATCGCCTCGAGGACGTCGCCGATCTCCTGCTCGTCTTGCCGGTCGATGCCGAGGAACGGGCGCGACGGAATCGTCACCTTCAGCGCCTTCACCATGCCGATCGAGAGGCGGAAGCGGAGAAACCGCGCCCTCTTCGGCACGATCACGCCGCCGAACTGATGGATACGGGCGTAGATCCGGCCGCTGCCGACGCGAACCTCGTCGGCGCCGACCCGCGACGAGACCGAACGCATCAGGAGGCCGGAGGCGCGCAGGATACCGGGGCCGCGTTTGATCGGCGCATAGAGCGGGTGGAGCTTCTCCCAGGCCGCGCCGTCGGGATCGACGCCGGCGCGAAACCGGCGCTGCGTACCCTTGACCAAGGCCATACCGATCGGCGCCAGCGCCTTCTTCGGCGCGCCGGCCAGTTGCTTCAGGCCCTCACGGACCTGCGCGTCCTGGATCTGAGCGACGATCGAGACGCCGGCCATCAGACGACCTCCGTCCGCCGTTCGATGGTGGGCTGCCAATCGGCGAGACGATCGTCGGCGGTGGAGAGTTCGGCGAGCATGCCGGCGAGATCCTCGTCGCTCGCCTCGCCCCAAGCGAGATCGATCCCGATCCGGTGTCGGATCGTGGCGATCGTCTCCTCGCGGGTCATGGCCGCCCCTTCGCGGGTCACGGCAGGAGCTTCAGCCGCCATGTGCGGTCTCCGATCTCGACCACTTCGAACCGGGCGCCCCGCCCGATCAGCAACTCGAACTGCGCCTTCGCCGTCGGACGAAGGTGGTGGATATAGGCCGCACGATAGCCCTCCGGCACGTCGATGACCAGAAGCGCGTCGCCGCGAAAGTCCTTCGCCGCGCGGCGGCGGATCGAGGTGGAGGTGTACCCCGCCTCGTGCACCACGTCGCCGACGCGCGCCGCGTGGAGCCACCGCGAATCCTTGATGCCGCGAAAGACCGTCAGCGGCCGGGGGACGCGCGACCGCGCGATCGCCGCGTCGAGATCGGCGACGGCCGTCGCATGGACCGCCGGCACCGCCCCCTTCGCGCGGCGCAGGGCCGCGTTGACCAGCTTCGCCCAATCGCCCTTGTAGGCGGCGATCGCCGTCTTCTCCGGTTCGGAGAGGCCCTTCGCCCATCCGGCCTGTGCCACGGTCAGTTCGTGATCGGTGACCCGCGCCGCGAGCGGCGAGGGATGCGCCGCATCGGGGATCGGCGGCGGGGCCGGGGCCGGCGGCGGCGGCTTCCACCCGGGCGACGCCCGCATCACCGCGTCGTGCGGCGGCGCTACGGCCCCTTTCCACGCTTCGCCCGGATTGTAGGCGAAACCCGGGTCGACGCCGGCCGGCGCCAGCGCCGTCTTGCCCGAGAGCCCGACCGGGCGCGGCTGGATGTCGAGCGGTGGGGCGGTGTCCGGCCCCTCCTTGCCCTGTCGCCGCAGGCCCCGCGCCGAGACCGGCTCGACCGTGCAGCCGCAGTTGAAACCGTTGGGCGGATAGTTGGTCGACCAGAAGCTGTCGGTCGCCGCGAGCGTCAGCCCGTCCCAGGCCTTGTGCTGCAGGCGTGGGTGCGGATTGCCGGAATGCCGATAGACCCAATAAGGGTACACCCGGAGCACGTCCGGATCGGTCATCTGGGCATAGCGGCCGGCCGCATAGGCCATATTGAGGTTGGTCTCGTAGATCACCCGGGTGCGCCACGCGCGGCCCGCCTCGGTGCCCTCGCCCGTCCAGCCGGTCCAGCCGCGCTTCTCGACGATCCGGTCGAAGTCCTTGCGGAACTCGGCGAGGGTGGTGCCATCGGCGATCGCCTTGTGGATCGCCTGTCGGAAGTCCTCGACCAGCGCCTCGCTCGCCGCGCCCGCCACCATGAAGGCGCGCGCATGGGCCTCTTGCCATACGTCGGTCCAGGCGTGGGTCGTCACGTTCGCCTTCTGAGCGAAGAAGTCGATCGCCTCCTGGAAGGGCAGGTCGACCGCCTCGACGGTGGCGCGGGTCGCCATGCCTCACTCCTCGCCGTCGAGGTCGTCGATGAGTGCCGCCTGTCCGGCGAGATGGGCGAGCGCCATGGCGCGCCGCATCGCCTCGGCGAGTTGCGTCGATTTCAGATCGAGCCGCTCCATGCGGGCGAGCGCGTCGGCGAGGCTCGAAGCCTCTTCGAGGGCGCTTCGAACCTCGTCGGTGAGCCCCTGCATCGCCCCGGCCGCATCGCGCTCCAAGCGGTCGGCGAGACGGGCGACGACCTGATCGTCCTCGACGAGACCTCGGGCATGGAGCGCACGGGCGAGCTTCGACTGCGCCGGCGGTGGCGCGGGTGCCCTGCCGCCGATCGTCTCGGCACCGGCTTCGGGCGCCTTGAGCCGCAGCCGAGACCGGATCTCGGCGGCATCGACGACGAGACCCTTGTCGAGCAGCTTGTCGAGCGCGCTGGCGAGCTGGTCGATCGGCAGTTCGTCGGGCCGGCCGATCGAGATCCGCGGATATTCGTCCTGCGGGCCGTAGTTGAACGACACGAGCTGCGGCACGAGCTGGCGGTTGACGGTCGTGGCCGAGGCGATGCCGTCGGAGCGTTCGATATCCTCCTGCACGAGACGGTGTTCCTGCGCCACGGCGTGACCGCCCGAGATCGCGTCCGTCGTCGTCGTCTGGCCGAGCACGATCTTGGAGAGCTGCTGGTCGTAATAGGCGCAACGGTCCTTGAACAGCTCGCCCGACTGACCGGCGATCTTCGATTCGATGAACTCGATCTTGGTCGACTCGTGGATGATCGCCGCCATGTCGCCGGCGATGTTGCGGACGGCGGCCCACAGCGTCTTCTTGTTCTCGTCGCTCGCCGACGAACCATAGCGGCCGACCCGGATCGGCTGACCGTAGCGCGAGACGAACAGCGCCCAGTCTCTCGCCGTGAACATTTTGAACATCCACGACCACAAAGCGACGCGGCCGAGACCGGAGCGGATCAGCGCGCCCGACTTGTAGCGGTGGGTGTGAACCATGAACTTGTGCGGCGGCAACTCGACCCGCGTCACCCCCTCGAGCAAACGGATCGTCCGCCCGTCGACGTCCGGCGCGAACCACGTCGGCGGGCGATGGATCAAGGCGCGCGGCCAGAAGCGGGTGCGATCCGTCTGCCAGTCGATCTCGAGCACCGAGTAGCTCTTCGACACGGCGTCGAGCAGATCGAGGAGCGCCTCCTGGAGACACCCGGTGTCGACCCAATCGCGCACGAACTGCGCATGCTCGAGATGGGCCGGAGCATCGCTCGCCGCCTCGACCGTGATCGGCAGCTGCATCACCGCGCGCTTGCGGGTCGAGAGCACGGCGGCGTAATGGCCGTCCTTCTCCTCGGCCTCCTCGGCCATCTCGAGCCACGCGCGGGGATCGCCGAGGTCGGCGCGCCGACAGACGTCGGCGAGCTTCTGGACCGTGAGCCCGTCGGTCGGATTGTAGAGATGCTCGATGCGGCGCCAACCGAAACGCTCGACCGGAAGCGCCTCGCCGACGAGGTCGGAGGCGGCAACGCGGTCGCCCTCGGGGCCGAAGAGCTTGGCCATCAGCGATTTGACGTAACCGGCCATCACATCACTCCGAGGTCGGGGGAGAAGGTGTCGCGCGACGACCGGCCGAAGACCGAACCGCCCTCGTCGTCGTCACGGCCGCCGGCGGAGCGGTATTCGATGATCTCGGGACCGTCGCCGGCGGCGTGGATCGCGAGGAAGAGCGCCCAAGTCCGGTCGGCGTGATCGTCGTCGCGTTCGGCGACGAAGCGCGGCGCCCCCGTCGCCGAGGCGACGCGGCGCAGCTTGTGAAGATCCGCGCGCAGGGCGGCATTGCCCATCGGGATCCGCACGGTGCGGTCCTCGAACGCCTGCCGGCCTGCGGTCGCCATCACGAGCTTGTTCGGGCCGGTGAACATCACGCCTTCGATGCGATCGGTGCCGTGTCGCCGCTGCATTTCGGCGACCGCGCCTTCGCCCATGCCGGTCTGGTCGATGCACCCGCGACCGACGCGATAGCGCCGCATGACCTCCGAGAAGATCTCCCACTGCTCGGTCATCGGGACGCGCCGCATCTCGATCATCTCGCGCATCCAGAACACGTCGCCGACCTGCTCGAGCACGACGACGACCGAGAGGTCGCCGCGCACGGCGACGTCCCAGCCGACGAAGCAGATGCCGCGCGCGTAGTGCTCCCGCTTGCCGGCGAGTTCGTCCTCGCAGGTCGAGATCAGATCGTAGGAGAGCCAGGCACTCGCCTCGTCGAGCCACTTCAGCTCGTATTCCTGCGCCCACGCATCCTCGTCGCCGATGCCGGCGCGCAGCTCCTCGACGTCGCGCGGCAAGCCGTCGGCGACCGCCCGGTGAATGTCGACGACGTGGCGGGACCACGTCGCGTCGTCGGCCGTCATCAGCTCGAAGAACTTGTTGTCCTTGCCGTTCGGCGTCGACGTGACGCGCAACTTCCAGCCGGCCGAGATGACCGGGAACAGGGCCTTCCAGATCGTTCGGCTGTCGCGATGGAAGGCGAACTCGTCCAGGAAGACGTTGGCCGAGAAGCCGCGCGCCGTGTCGGGATTGGCCGGCAGCGCCGTGATGCGCGAGCCGCCGGGCAGCGACACCTCGAGGGCCTTGAACGATCCCTCGTTCCCTTGCCAATCGAATTCCTGTGCCTCGAACACCAGCCCGTAGGCCTGTGCGTGCCGCTTGATGCCCTCGTCGATCGCTTCCTTGGCCTGACGCTCGCCGCGCGACAGGATGACCCAACGCTCACGTCGGCCGGCGACGGCCGCCTCGAAACAGCTGTCGACCACCTCGAGGGTGGTGGTGAAGGTCTTGCCGGTCTGACGGGCGAACATGCCGATCTTGAAGCGGCTCCGGTCGAGGAACCACTGGCGCTGGAAGCCGTAGAGGGGAACGGCCGACGCGCTCATCGCTCGAAGATCCCGTAGATGTCCTCGCGAACCCGGCGCAACACCTCGGCGCCGTCGGGTTTGTCCTCGGCCTTGGCGATCGCGCCTTCGACGGCATCGACCGCCTTGATCAGCTTGGCCTTGGTGGCGGCTTCGAGCGCGAGACGGCGATCGGCCGAGATCTTCTGGGCACTCGCTAGATCCTTGACCGCTCGCGCGATTTCCATGGCGTTCTTGGTGCTCGCGACCTCGCCGTCGGCTGATAGGGCCAGCACGATGTCCTTTACGAATTCGGCCAGCAGGCGCGTGGTTTCATCCACCTCCGCGTCGTCGATTTGAGAGCGCAGTCCCTCGAACATCGCCTTGGCGCGGGCATGCTTCTCGAACACTTTGGCGCGGGCGATCGCCAGCCGCGACAGAGCGGACGGAGAGACCTGCGGCGCGTCGTCCTCGGCGATTCCGTTGTCGACCGCCAGACGGATCAGCCACGGGTTGGCCTCGGCGAGGATCTCGGTCTGGCGCAGCTTGCGCTCGACCAGCGCCTCCTCCACCCAAATCCGGACTTCGTCGGCCCATTCCGGCATGCGGTCCCAGTTGGAGAGCTGCCCACGCTTCTCGGCCATCTCAACCTCCGTCGAGGGAGGGGCGGCGGACCTCGGGCAGATAGGCGCGGCGTTCGACGTGATCGAGACCGGGCTGGAGCAGCTCGACGATCAAGACGGTCGAGGCCTCGGTCGCGCGCACCGCGCCCATGTTGGCGAGCCACCGGATCTCGTTGTGGACCCAGGCCCGGTTCTGCCGAATGCCGAAGGTCTCCAACTCGTCCTGGAGTGCCGCCGAATTCGAGGTCTCGCCGGGTTCCTTGACCAACCAACGCAGGATGATCAGGCGTGCATGTTCGCGGTTGATGTCGCGCATCGTCGTCACCCTTCCACCCGGCCGTAGCCCATGCCGAGAGCTCGGCAGTAGAGGTCGAGCGTCGCCTCCATCTCCTTGCGTTCCGACTTGTCGGACTTTCGAATGCGGATGACCTCGCGCAGGATCTTGACGTCGAAGCCGAAGGCCTTGGCCTCGGCGTAGACGTCCTTGATGTTCTCGGAGGTGGTCCGCTTCTCCTCTTCGAGGCGCTCGATCCGCTCGACGAAGGACTTGAGTTGATCGGCGGCGACGCCGGCGGGCTCGGTCATAGCTTCACCTTCTCGTCCAACAGGTCCTGGATTCGCGACACCGAGGCCGCGACCGGCTTCAGCTGCGCCTCGAACACACCCATCGACCCCGTCAGCTTCTGCAGCTCCATCTCGATTCTGTGCATCGCGTCCTTGTCCGGCAGATGCGCGAAGTCCCGCTGGGTCGTCGCCTGCACCGTCTCGATCGCGGTCACGCGCCGCTCGAGGTCGTGCTGCATTTCGGCCGAGGCCTTCTTGCCGACGATCTCCGCCAGCTTCTCGACCGCTTCCTGGGCCTTGCTGCCGGGACGGGTGAACAGCTCCCAGATCGTCTTCGCGAGCACGAAGAGGCCGGTGAGATAGACGATCCACGGATTGAGGGTCGACGGATCCACGATCACCACCCCGCTGCGAGCCGGAGGACGACGACCGTCGAGCCCACCAGGAAGATGGCCGCGATCGCCACGACCGTGACGAACGCGACCGCGACGATGCTCTCGTAGGTCAAGCGGGTGTTGCGCATCACCGTGTCCAACAGCGGGCGGCGACGCCGCGCTCGAAATGCGTATCGAGGCGGCGCTGACCGTCTCGGGTGGTCGCATCGACGTCTCGGAGATCGTCGGTGATGACGCCGCAGGGCCTACTGACGGGGAGTTCCCTGGTGGCACACCCCGCGAGCCCGATCCCAAGTGCCGCCGCTGCCGTAACAGCGATCCACCGGCGTCTGCGCCCTGTCGGCCTTGCCTCGTGCGGCATCGTTCGCGTCCTTGATGGTGGTGGTGGCGGTGGCGGCGCCCTCGACGAAGCCCGCGTGATGCAGCGACCAGCCGGTGACGAGCACGACGACCAGGGCGGCGAGGATCGCCCACAGGCGCCAGTCGAGACCGGCGACGAAGGTGCGGATGGCCACGAGAAAGGCGCTCATCGACACCTCCTCAGGCCGCGAGATCCATGACCGAGACCGGAACCAGATCGAGATCGGCGTCGGGATCGATTTCGACACGCGCCTCCGCGCTCGACGCCTTTTCGGCCCGGGCCGAGGCGATGCTCGCGACGGCACCGACGACGATGCCGGCGACCGTGAGACCGCCGAGCGCGTAGCCGACCCAGGTCAGCCACGGCACACCCGCCGCCTGATCGGCGACCGGCTGGAGCTGGCGCGTCGCGGCCGTGATACCGGCCGACACACCCGTCAGCGCGGTGGCGACCTGCGCCGAGCTGACCGGGACGATCGGCTGCCTGAGATCGGCGACGAGCGCCTTGCGGTGTCCGTCGAGTTCGGCGACGGCGACCGGGTTCGGCCCGACCGATCCGGTCGCCCAGGCCTGACCGATCTTCAAGACGTTGGCGACGCGCGCGGACCAGCCCTTGCCGTAATACTTCCAAGTCTTGAGGCCCTGGAGCATCGCCAGACGGCGCCTGAGGATTCCGGCGATCAACAGGTCGTTGTCGTTGGCCGACTGCAGCGCCAGCAAGGTCGCCGGCCCGAAGTCGCCGTCGACCTTGGCGCCGACCTCCCGCTGCGCCCACTTCGCGCATTGGGCGAGGCCGGAATTCACCGCGCCGTCGAAGATCGTGAAGTCGACGCCGGCCGGAAGCTCCTCGCACCGCGCCCGATCCCAATAATTGGTCTTGTAGATCGAGCGGATATCGGCGCCGGAGGCCTTCCAGACGTCATGATCGGCGATCACGGCCCACTTGCCCGACACCTTCAGCCAGCGATCGTATTCGCGCTGCAGGATGCCGCGCGACGTCCGGCCGCCCGAGTCGCGGGGATCGTCGTCGTTGCCCCCCTCGTAGACGAGGACGCGCGCGAGGCTCTTGTCGAAGTTTCCGGCGGCCATGATCGATCTCCTGTTCGGAGAACATCATGGGCCGGTGCCGATCGAGCCCCCATCCCCGCGCCGGCGGGGGGATCACTCGGAACGATCGGAAATCCAGGAGAGGAGATCGTATTGCCGCGACGGCTCGATCGCGCGCGTCTCGCGGCGCCGCGAGGGGGCGATCGAGCCGGAGGCGGTCAGGCCGGAGGCCTTCAAGCTCCTCCAAACGCCATCCTCGGTCAAGCCGAGCCGGACGGCGATCTCGGTGTAGGAGGCGCCCCGCCCATGATAGACCTGAATCCGCCATTCGCGCCCGAGCGGGATCTTGATCCGCGTGCCGCCATGAGCCTCGACCAGCGCGGTGGCCGTTTCTGCTCCGAGTTCTCCGACGAGTTCGGAGCGATCGAGCGAGTGGGGAACGTGCAGGCGCGTGCCACCGCGCGTCTCGAGGAGCCGCAGCAGACCCTCGAGGCCGACGAGGTCGGCGAGAGGCTTCAGATCCCAGGTCGGCGGTGGCAGCGGCGCGTTCAATTTCTCCGCCTCCGCTTGGCACGCCGGTAGATCTCGATTTCGCCGGCGATGGAGATCTCGAGCTTCTCCATGAGATCGGAGCGGTAGTCCCAGGGCCGAACCACGGAGACGACCGTGTCTTGCTCGAGGATCAGCTTGCCGCCGGCCACGACGACCGCCTTGGCGCCATGGGCGATCCCGATCTCGGCCGAGCCGGCGATCTGCGCGCGCAAGGCCGCGATGTCGAAGCCGGCGACGCGCTCCAACCAACAGACGACGGCGTGATCCGTGACCTTCGCGATGGACCGTCTCCTCATCATGCCTCTCCCGTCCGGTGGTTCTTCGGCATCCAGACGTCGGCGCCCGGCCACCCCTCGGTGGCGAACAGCTCGCAACGCGGGACGTATGGGGCGAGGCGCTCGCACATCGCCCGCATCTCCGGCGGCTTGCGCGAGTGCTCCCGGCGCAATGAGTCGATGCCGGCCTCGGCCTCGATCGTCTCGATCCAGTTGCGCTCGGACTTCGAGCCGATCCATGGGCTCCCGGCGGTGCCGACGAGATAGGGCTCGGTCGTCGAGCGCAGAACGAAGCCCGTTCCGAAGGCCGCGCTCCCCTCGGCGGTGCGCTTGGTCCAGGAGCCGCCGGTGATGTAACGGAAGCCCCAGGCGCGCATGACGCGCTGCGCATGGAGGAGGTGAGGCCAAGTCGACCACATGACGAGCAGACAGTCGGGTGCCGCCAGCTCGTCGACCGGCAGCGCGCAGATGTCCTCGATCGGCATCGTCGGATAATGAGCCTCCGGCGACCGGCCGTAGCCCGTCTCCGACCGCATCTCATAGGGCCACGCCGGGTCCGCGAGGATCAGGCCATAGACGCCACGCCGCAGCGGCGAGAAGATCCAGCTCATGCCGGCTCCTCCCCGTTCTTCACCGCTTCATGGGCACGCCGGATCGTCGCTTCGTTGTCGCGGACCCATTCGAGCGTGGTGATCGCGGCGGTGAAGCTCTCGATCAACCACTCGGCCTCGGCGAGGCGCATCTGTCCGCGCGCGGCCGCGTCGCGCAGGCGACGCTCGACGAGGCCCTGTTCCTGGACGAGGGCAGCGATCTGACGGCCGATCGGCACACTCATGACTGTGCCCTCTTCTGCTTCTGCTTGCGGATTCGGGCACCGAGCGCGCTCGCCAGCGCGTCGAACTGGTCGGGCGTCAGTTCGTCGAGCGTCATCGAGATCAGCGGCCGGGCGATCGCCTGCGGCGATGCCCGGCGGATCATCTCGGCGGCGTAGTCGGCGAGGTCCGACCAGATGATGAAGCGGATCGGCTGCCCACCCTCGATCAGGAGTTCCCACTGGCGCCGGACCAGCGCGAACTTGAGGCCGCGCAGGTCGCGCGGATCCTTCGGCCAGACGAGACCGCTTTCGCGCGCGATCCAGGCCTTCAACCCTTCGATCGCCTTGCGCGCGTCGGCGGGATCTCGGACCCACGACGGGCTGTCGAGCCCGGTCTGACGGGAGACGAATTCGGCGAGCGACCGATCGGTGCGCGACGCCGTCAGCCCGAGGTTCCAGGCGGTCAGCCACAGGGCGCGCAGCTTGGCCGTGAACGGCCCTTGCAGCGCCAGGGCGCCCTCGGCGGCGGGACGAGCCGGCCGCGACGTCGCCGACGTGCCGCCGGTCAACACCTTCAGCCGGCCGAGCACACGTTCGAACCCGGCCACCGAGAGATCGCGCGACGACGTCACGCCGCCGTATTGGGCGAGCAGCCCGCGATAGGCGTCGTCGTCGAGCCCGGCCTTCGTGGCCAACCCATGAATCCAGCCGATCTGTTTGGCCGTGGGCATCAGCGGATCCTCCCGAAGTCGTGCGGAGGCATGCGCGGCGGCGATGAACCGGGCTGGGTCTTGGGGACGAGGGTCATGATGTCCTCCTCAACTTCAGGCTTTCGATGGTGAGAGCCGTGATCCGCTCGCGAATGCGCACCTGACGAGCGGTGCGCAGGCGGGGGAGGATCTTCGACCGGAGTTCGGCACGTTCCGCTTCGACGGCGTCGAGCGGCGGGGCCGGCGCCGGCTTCGGCGCCGCCATGGGCTCCGGCGGCGGATCGTCCGCCTCGGGTGGGAGGGACTGTTCGATCCATCTCATGAGGACACCTCGGTGGATTCGAGCAGGCGACGCAGCCGCTCTTTCGACTCGGGCGTGAACCGATAGATGCCCACGTCGCAGCGCTCGATCACCAGACCGAGGTCTTTCAAGCGCGCCCGCATCTTGGAGAAATGGACGTCGACCAGCTTCGGATCGCGCTCGTCCTCGCCGCTCTCGGGATCGTGGCAGGCGGCGAGCAAACCCTCCCGTCGCACCTGAGCATGCCGGAGAAGCGCCGAAAGGATCCCCCGCTCGGCCTCGGTGAACGCCGCGCCGCCGATGACGCGCGGGAGAGCCACGTCACCGGCGAGCAACGACTTGATCCGTCGATCGATCGACAGGCGCATCTCCTCGTCGATCGACGTCGAGGATCGTTGCGGCGCTGCGAGGGCGACCGGCGCCGGAAGTGCCTTCGGCTTGGCAGGAAGAAAGATTTCCGGCACTTCGACGAGAATGACCCGACCGATGCCGTCGACGTAGAACTCCGGCTCGGCCTTGCCATCGGCGGCGACCATCCCGGTGACCGGCAAGGGGCACCGCAGCAGGCGGCGATCGCCACGGCCGGGCCGGATCGCCTCGAAGCGGCCGTTCGGGTCGGACCGGATTCGAAAGGCGTGAGCGCCCGTCCTGCGCGAGGTCGCGAAGGAGATCGAATAGCGGAGACCTCCGATTTCCTCGAGCACGGCCGGTGCGAAGTTGAACTGGACCCGGTCCGTCCGCTGCCGCCCCATCTTGATCGTGGTCATGACGAGATCGGCCGTCTTCGGAACGAGCCGCAGGCCGAGATCGGCGAAGTCTTCGTCGTCGAAATCGTCGAACATCACACGCTCCTCTCGACGAAGGGCTGGATCGGCAGCGCCCAACGGCAGCCGGTGGCGTCGACGAGGATCGCCTCCTCGCCGTCGTCGCCGATCTCGAGGGCGACGACCGTCGCCTCGACCTCGATCATGATCGGGGAGCGCAGCACCACGGAGATCACATCGCCGATCTCCGGCCGACGATCGCCGTCGACCCGAGCGAAGGCGGCGGTGACGAGACGGATGGGCTCAGCCATTGATCTCGTCCCTCCCGCGCAAGTCTTCGAGCATCAGCGGCTTGGCCGAACGCTTACGCGCGGCACCCGCGCGCTTCGCTGCGGCGATCTGTTCGAGGAGATGGCCGAGCGTGTTGGGGTCGGCGACGGAGAGCTTGATCGTGACGATCGACTTGCTCCCCTTCACCGAGGCCGAGTAGTCCGTGACTTGCGCCATGTCGGCGCGCCACCAGATCGAAGGATAGAGGTCGGCCATGGTCAGCCCCCCCCATTTCGACGAGGAGACGTGACCGCACTCTGGATCTCGAGTGCGGTGTCGCAGTTGTCGCAACGGAACCACCGTGCGCCGCTCTCGATCGAGACGCTGTAGATCTCCCCACCCTCCGGGGTTCCTTCGATCTCGAGAGTCTCGTCATCGATATCCAGGCGCCAGTGGCAGACGGGACAGAGGCACTTCCACGAAGCGGGCTCCATCGGCGCGGGGGTGAAGGCGATGAAGGATCCTTTCGTCATCACACCACCCCCGCCAGTTCGACTTCGAAGGGCTCGACGGCGAAGTCCTCGCCGTCCGAGCCGATGGTGACGCCGGGCACGGTGCGGGCGCGCTCCTTGTCGGCGAGCATCGCCTCCTTGTTGATGTCCACGGTCGTGCGCAGGAACGCCTTGCCGAAGCCCATCTTCCTGATCGCCTCGATCACGGCGTCGGTGCCTCGGATCGAGACCTTGGCCGGCTTCAGGCGCCACTTGATCAGGCCGGTGCCGAGGTCGACCGTCTTCGTCTTCTCGCCGCCGGTCAGGTCGCGGCGATTGGCGCTCGCCCAGGTCTCGAGGCCGCGCAACAGGCGGTCGGCCTCCTCGCGGCTCGGCAGGAGCGCCGCCTCGACCTGTTCCTTGATCCGGGCGAGCTGATCGTTGAGATCCGCCTCTCGGCGCGCCACCTCACGGTTGATCTCGCCGATCCGCGCCACGGCCGAGGCTGCTTCCTCGCGGCTCTGCGGCACGGGCAGATCGGCCGCAGCGAGCTTCGTCTTGGTCTTCTTGGCCATGGTCAGGCCTCCTGTGCGTTCGAGCGGGCCTCGAAGAGGCTGAGAAGCGCCGTCGAGAGACCGTCGAGCGCGGCCTTTTCGCCGGGGGTGTGACGGGCGACGGCGAAGGTGGAATAGGCGGCGCGCACCGCATCGACCTGCTCGCCGAGGCGGGTGGGCGGCATGGGGTCGCCGTCGATCGACAGGTGACCGGCCGAGCGCGCATAGCCGACGAGACACATCGCCATCTCGACGATGGCGTCGTGAGAGACCAGCGCCCGGCCGTTGGTGAGGAGATCGAGCGCCGTCGTCAGCGGCTCGCGCCCGGTCTCGCCGGTCAGCGCCAGGGGTTGTGCGGCGAGGTGAGCGACGGCGATCGAGATCGCCTCGACGTCGGCCTGGAGACCGGCGTCGTCGACGAGCAGTCGTCTGATCTTCTCGGCGCCGTGCGCGACCGTCGAAGGGTCGCGCCCGCCGAGAAGACGGCCGATCGCCGCGAAGGTCGCGCCCGAAAGGCGGTGAGCGAGATACATCGCGACCTGACGCGGGAGCGCCTTCGAGCGCTCGCCCCAGTGCGCCGCCATGGTCAGCCGGTCGATGTCGTAGTGGACACAGACCGCCTCGATCACCAGACGTGGGCTGGGAGGATTGACGAGAGGCATCGTGCTCATGCCGCATCTCCCCCGCCGTTGGGGCGGTTCGTCCGCCCTTCGCGCCGCATCGCCTCGCCGAGGTCGATGACCTCGGCCCCCTCGTGGGGCGAAGGCTCGGGGGAGAGATCGGCCGCCGTCATCGCCCCGGTCTCGAAGAGTCTCAGCCTGTCGCGAAGGGATCGGATCTCCGCCTCGCGCGCTCGCCGTTCCTGCCTCAGCGCGACATCCGATGCGACGAGCTGGTCGAACTCCTCGAGGCGAGTGATCGCGAGATCGACGACGATGGCGAAGGTCGCCGCCACCGGGCCGTCGAAAGAGATCGGCTTGCCGCTCTCGGCGACGGTCGCGAACGACCGCGCCAACCATTCCAGAGACTTGGAGAGGGTCGGGATCGACGACATCAGTGGGTCCTCCGGCCGGAGCGATCGGATTCGGGGCGGACGGGTTCGTGGTCGACGACGACGGTCGCGGCCGTCGGCTGGAGTTGCAGCACCACGACCGGGCCTTGGGCTCGGTCGATCCAGGTGCCGCGCGCCTTCCAAGAGCGGCCGTCGCAGACCACGGTGCAGATGACCTCGCGGGTCTCGTCGTCGAGCCCGCCGAGGCGGGAGGTCGAGGGATCGGCCATCAGCGCACCTCCTCGCCGCCACGGTTCATCCAGGCGGTGCGGATGTCCGCCGCCGTGATCGCCCGGCCCGAGCCCGAGGCGAGGATCGAGGCGAGCTTCAAGGTCTCGGTGATCTGACCGAGCGCGCCCGGCTTGCCGCCGATCACTTTGAGGAGCCGCACCACGTCGCCGTCCGAGAGACCCCAGGCGCCGACGAAGGCCTCGATGTCGGCCGCCGTCGGCTTGAGCGAGCGCACCCGCATTCCGATGCGACGATGCAGCTGGCCATAGCCTTCCTTGGGCGACAGCCCGCCGAAGCGGGCGTGGAGATCCTCGTTGCCGAGCAGGGCGATGCCGCAGCCGTACTCGTCGAGGAAGAAGCGCAGCTCGTTGACGCTCTTCTCCTGGAGCCACTGGGCCTCGTCGATCATCAGGATCGAGCGCTTGCCGTTGCGCTTGATCTTGTTGCCGATCTCCTTCGGGAGTTTCGCCGGATCGCGCTCGGTGACACCGAGCACGTCGGCGATCTCGCGCAGCATCGGCCCGACGGCGGCGGTCGAGGGGCGCATCACCGCCCGATAGGCATGAGGCCGCGACGCCGCGAAGCGCTTCGACGCGGTCGTCTTGCCCATGCCCGGCCCGAGCGTGATCAGCACCATCGCCGGCGCCTGTTGCGCATAGGTGAGCGCCGTCATCACCTTGGTCGCCGTCGGGGTATCGACCCATTCCGGCTCCTCGAGCGCGTCGCGGGCGGCGGCGGCGGCTTCTTCCTGCGCGGTCAGAAAGGCGCGGATCTTGGCGTGCTGATTGGGGTAGTTGCCCTGATAGGTGCCGTCGTACCAGGGCGAGAAGGTACCCATCGGCACGTTGGCGCGCGAGGCGACGGCCGTCTTGGAGAGGCCGCAGCGATTGGCGATCTCTCGCACCTTGGTGGTCAGATCGCGCCATTCGGCGAGCGCGCTCTCGGCGAGCTGCCGAGGCTCGGACGCGGGGACGGGAAAGCCGTCCTCTTGCGTCTGTGAGCTTTCACTGATCTTCTCGTTCATGGTCTCGTTTCTCCTTGTGACCAACCGACGCGGGCTCCCGATCGCCGGGCGAGGTGGCAGCCTCGCCCACACGGCCGATCAGGATGCCCCGTCGGAATTCCTCTGTCGGAAGGCGAGGACGCCGCCCTCGAGCGCCGCCAGTCCGGCCGTGAACCCGTCGCCCTCGAGCATGTCCGCCGCCGCCGCGTGGCCGCGCCGACCGAAGCTCGGGATCTGCACGACGCGCGGGCTTTCGGGCACCGGCGCTTGCGCCTTCGGCAACATCGCGGCCAGATCGTCGATCGACATGCGGCGCTCGGCGGCGGCGTAGGCCTTCGCCGCCTTCTGGAAATCGGCCTTCTTCTTGGCGTCGGCGCGCGCCGCGTCGGCGTCGTCGAAGGCGACGTCGCCGAGCGCCTCGGCCTCGCAGATCAGCCGGTTGTCGAGCGTGTAGACGGTGGCGCCGGCCGCGAGCGCCTGCGGATCGAAGCGGACGATCACCTTCTCGCCGATATGGCCGATCAGCTCCTGCGCCCAATAGCGAGCGCCCATCAGGTGAATCTCGCCGGAAGGTCCGCGCACCGTCAGCGCCTCGGCGGCGAGCAGGAACATGCGGCGCTGCTCGGCGGTCGCCCGCCGCACCATGACGCCGGGCTGGGCGAGGCTCTCGGCGAGCGTCTCGAGGAACGAGCGCCCCTTGCAGGTCGCCGACTTCCGCCCGACCTTGGCGTTGTGCTTGGCGATTTCGGAGGCGACCAGCGCCCGGAATTCGGCGATCCCGATCGCCGCGTTGCCGTAGTTCTCCGGCTTCGCCATCGGCGAGTTGCCGGTATAGGCGCCGGCGCAGGCCGGATGCTTGGCGATCCGCTCGCAGAAGTCCTTCCACATCCGCTCGATCGGCTTGGAACGACCGGAATAGGGCTTGGTCCAGCGGACCTCTTCGACGCCGAGGCTCTTCAGGATGCCTTCCGGCTCGTCGTCGCGGATCTTGAAGCGATAGCGTGTCTTGAACTGACCGGAGATCCACTTCGAAGCGAAGGCCCGGCCGTTGTCGAGCCAAACGAGGCGCGGGATTCCCCAATCCGTCACCAGATCGGCGATGGTCAGACGCACCATCACCTTGTTCTCGGACTTGTCGATGCGGTGCGACAGGCAGGTGCCGGAGAAGAGGTCCTGGAAGGCCGCGATCGTCGGTCGCGAGATCTCGCCGTCCTCCCAGCGGACGAAGACGTCCCAGGTGTGGCCGTCGATGTTCACCGCCTCGAGCGCGTGGAAGCACGAGCGGTCGCGTCGCTGGGCCGGATAGGCATCGGCGAGCGCCTTCTCGCCCTTGCGCATCAGGATCTGCACTTCGGCCGGGAATTCCGCGTCGATCCGCCGCTTCATCGTCTTCTGCGACGGAAAGGCCCAGCCCTCGCGGTCCGCCAGTTCCTTGATGCGGTCCCAGCATGCCTCGAAACAGGGACCCTCCAGGCGCAGATAGTCGGTGACGATCGCATCCCAGGCGCGCGGGTCGCAGTCCGCGATCGCCGTACGGCCGGCGTGACGCGGCGCCAGAGCGGGCAACCGATCGGCGCGGGCGACCTCGCCGGCGGCCGAAACCCAGGTCCACAGAGTTCGGGTGGCGCACCCGATCTCGCCCGCGACCATCGCGACCGCGAGCTGACGCGTCATCCCGCCGCGCGCCAGCGTCTCGACCTTGTCGACGGCCCCGAGGCGGCGCGAGGCTTCCGCCTTCGCCTTCTCGCCCAGGCGCTCGTAGTCGGCCCAGAGGGACGACGAGCGCGAGGCCGGCGCGGGTGTGACGGGAGCGCTCGCGGCGAGGATCGCCACCTGCACTTCGGCCGGGAACAGGCTGTAGTGATATTCCCAGCCGCCGCCCTGACCGAAGCGGACACGGGCGCGGCGCTCGTCGGCGCGCCACGCTTGGCGCTCGATCAGGAGATTGAGGCCCCGGATCGTGTCCGGCAGCGCCGGAGCGCGCAGCTCGAGCAGCTCGGCCGCCGTGAACCATTCGCGGATCGTGGACGCGATGACGGTCATACCTGCCCCCGACGCTGCTTCACGATCACCGGCTCGGCGGCGAGGTCGCGTTCGATTTCCTTGAGCTTCGAAGAGATCCGGGCCTGTTCCTGACGCAGGAGGCCGGCTTGGGCGAACAGCGCTTCGCGTTCGGCGAGAACCATCAGGCCGTCGTCGCGCACCAACTCGTCCCAGAGCCAAGGCGCGGCCGTCGCCCGCACGAAGGCGACGAACCGCGTGATGCCCATGTCGTGGTCCGGCTTGGAGGCGGCGGTGTAGGCATAGAGCCCGTCGGCCGTGATCTCGCGGCCGGTCATCTCGCTGATGCGGGCCGCCACGATCGCCGCCGAATCCGGGCACTCCTTCAGCGCCCGGCCCATCGCCGTCTTGATGCGGAGCGAGAGGTCGACGGGACGCAGGGAATCGACCGGGCGGCGCACGGGGAAGAGATCGACCGAGGCGAAGAGATCACCTTGGCTGCCGTCCTGTCGCTTGGTCCGCTTCGCGCTCATGGATCCTGCCCCGGCTCCTCTTCGGATCACGCCGCCGCCACTTCGTCGTCGGCCCCTTCGCCGACGCCGATGCGCGCCAGGAACCGCCGCCGCACCTTGGCGCCGGACCGATCCCACAGCTCGCAGAGCTTGCGGAACTGCCCCTCGGCGACGTCCGGCGTCGGCCCGCCGAGCCCGACCGAGCGCAGCGCCGCCTTGACCGTCGGCGACTTGGCGGCGACGGCCGCCTCGATCGCCGCCGTGCGGCCCTCCGGGCTCATCCGGGCGAGGAGCAGCAGTTGCGCCTGATTGGAGGCGAGCGGCGTGGCGCGCAGCCGGGCGATCGCGGCGGGGCCGAGTTCGGCGGCAATCTGACACGCCATTCGAACGGATCGCTCCGAGAGCCCGGTCCGGGCAGCGACTTCCTTCGAAAATCGAGTGGCAATCATTGCCACTTGATTTTCACCCTTGCGCGCCCGTGACTTACGGTCGCCGCCATGCGCGGTTTCCGGGTGCATCCGCTCCCAGGTCGCCTTGCGCTCGGCCATGAAGACGGCCCGATCGAGCGGATCCAACTCGCGCCGCATCAGGTTCTCGTCGATCTCGACGAGGCGCGCCTCGTCGGCCGTCAAGTCGCGCACGATCGCCGGGATCGCCGCCTTCTCGAGCCGCCGGAAGGCCGCGAGGCGATGCAGGCCGGCGACGAGCACGAAGTGATCGCCGAGGGAATTCGGGTGCGGCCGCACCACGATCGGCTGCTCGAGCCCGTGGTCGCGGATGGATTCGGCCAGCGCCACTACCCAGGCGTCGTCGACCGGGCGCAGCCGGTCGGTGTCGTCGATGGCGTCGAGCGGGATCGGGCGGGTTTCGGTCACGAGGGAACTCCGGCTGGTGGTGGGTTCAGAGCGCGGCGGCGCGGTCGAGCGCCTGCCAGTAGCGATGCACGGCGGACCTGGACGGGGCGCGCTCGGCACCGAGGAGGCGCGCCACGACGTCGAGCGACTGCGCGAGCGTCATCTGTCGATGCATCGCGGTCAGCAGCAGCCGCACGTCGAGATCGGGCCAGAAATTCGGCCGGCGACCGTTGGACCAGATCGGCAGGGCCGACGCCGCATGGGCCCGACGCGCGAGGCGGTCGTCGACGAGGAGGCCGAGTGCGGCGGCGGCGGGCGCGAGCCGCGCCACGGCGGCGGACCAAGGGTCGGAGAGGGTCATGCGGTGGCCTCCGACGATGTCTGATCGGTTGCGCCGTTCAGACTGGTCTCGCGCGTCGATTTCGCGGTATGGTCCGCACTCGAAGCAGGAAGAACCGGATAGCGATCCGGCCAGAGTTCGTGGACGGTGACGCCCAGGAAGTCGGCGATCGCGGCCTCTCCGGCCGGCTGCGGTTCGCAGAGCGCCTTGCGACAGGTGCTCTCGGAGAGCTCGGCGGCGAGGGCGACTTTCCGCAGATTGCTGCCGCGACGACGGACCTCCGCCATGATGGCGTGGCGATCCCAGACGCGGGCGCGACGGGTCTTCATGCTTCACCTCGGGAAGCCGGTCGGACAGGACCGGCTTTTTTGGGGGGTGCAAATCACTAACGTGATTTCATAATCGCAGAACTCCACTGAACGTCAATGGTGTTCTGCGGGATGGAGGTGCTTTGTCGACCTTTTCCGAGAGGCTGAGCCTGGTCATCGGAAATCGATCGAAATCGGAATTCGCTCGTTCGTGCGGAATACCGGAAAGTTCGGTTCGTCAATGGCTTGATGGGACGAGCATGCCGAGTGCCGAAAGGCTCGCGACGATCGGGGCGGCGACCGGAGTTTCGATCGACTGGTTGTTGCTCGGCAGGGGTTCGAAAAGTTCCACCGTAAAGGCCGAAGAGTCCCGCGAAATAGACGGTTCGGAGGCCGTTCAGCGATTCGGGGTTTCCGCATCGGCCGGCGACGGGGCGGTTCCGGCCGAGTATCCCGAGATGGAGACGGTTGATGTCCCTCGTTGGGTGCTTGAGCGGTTCGATCTCAAGCGCACGAATGCGCGGGTGCTGTCGGCGACCGGAATTTCGATGGTGCCGACCATCGGCGACGGTGACCTCCTCCTCATCGACGTTTCAAAGCCGGCGCGAATGCCGGTAGACGGTTCGATCTACGTGCTGTCGATCGACGACGCGCTGTTCGTGAAGCGGCTCAGACGATCATCGGAGGGGTGGGTTCTCGTCTCCGACAATCGAGAGATGTATCCTGAGGAACCGATCACGCCCGGTCGCTCGGTGACAGTCCACGGACGCGTCGTCTGGGCCGACCGCAAGCTCTCATGAGGCCATAGGCCTCGCGTAGGAGGCTGAAATGCGCAATATCATATCGGCACTCGAATGAAGACGACTTGGACCGGCTTCTCCGGCGCGAAGATCGACCTGTTGCCGCACGTCGAGCGTGCCGCGCGGCTCTTCGGCGAGGTGAGGCTCGAAGCCGTGCCGCGCCTCGCCGGATTGATCGCTCGGCACATGGACGACGGACATTCCGCAGATCTCGTCGGCAGGGCCGGTCACGCGCTCACCGAGGAGCGGATGAAGGCGATCGGTCTCGATCCATGGCCCCCGTTCAGCCGTGAAGCCTACGATGCTCTGACCGAAGCGGGACGTTCCGAGCCTCGAGAGGCGATCCGACGTCTGGTGGAACGGGCGACGGCCTGGGCCTACGACGAGGAAGGCGCCCGCCAACGTACCGATCCGGACGTCGTTCGGATCTTCGACATCGTCGTGTTCCATTGCGACAAGGGATCCTGCGAGGCGGCGCGACGTCTCGATGGGGCTGTCTTTCCGGCCGCGAGCGCGCCCCGTGTACCGCTCGACGCCTGTCGGAACGATGGTTGCAGGTGCGGCGTCGAAGTGGAGATGTCACGGCGGCCACGCCGCAAATGAGGAGGAGCCACCCATGCTCATGACGTTCATCGTTGCCGCCGTCGGCTTCGCCTTCATCTACGGCGCATTTCGCATCATCGCCGGTTGGACCCTGCCGGCCGCCACCGTCCAGCGCCTCGATCGCGGCGTCAATGCCGCCGCCGGCGGCACGCTGAAGGCCGTCGTCGTCGTCGTCGGCTTGGTCTTCCTCGTCGCCATCGTCCTCGGACTGACCGGCGGCTGAGGCCGTGTGAAAACCGGAAGACCTCCGCCGAATTTGTTCCATCTTCTCGCAGGCCGATTTTTCCGCGTCGACGACCGCTTCGGCGCGGTTTTCCGCCGCCCTTCGCCGTTTCCCGTCGCGTCCGGAGGCTATGGAATCGCGATTCCATCCTCGATGCGGTCGCGCGCCCTCGAGAACGCCCGCAGCCCTGCGCTTCCGCCGATGCCACGACATGCGTTGAAAGGCTGTTTTCCGCCGTTTGAAAGCCCTCTCGAAGGCCTTTCGAAGAAAGCCGCGCCGCTTGACCCATTCGGCTCGCCGGTGCAGTTTCAAGTGTCCGACGGCGCGGCCCACTGCAAATTCAAGTGTCTGAACGCCTCGCCGGTTTAGACACCCGCTCCCATCGATCCACGGCCGATTTCCGCCGCCGATCACCATCTTCCGACACCTTCCGGGAAATCCCGCCTACTGCAGGATCATGTGTCCACTAACACCCATCGGCGACGATCGCCGACGTCATCGCTCCGGATCGGTCGCCGTGCGGGCGATCAGTTTGCCGAGAAGGCGCTGCAATTCGATCCGCTCCTCCGCTTCGAGCCGATCGAGGACCTGCCGCTCGTAGGCGAGGCCGAGGGGGACGATCTCCTCATAGAGCGCGCGTCCGGCGTCGGTCAGGGCGAGAAAGCGCTCGCGCTTGTCGTCGGCGTTGGCGGTCGCGGCGACGAGGTCACGCTCCTGCAGCGTCGCGACGGCACGGCTCACCACCGTCTTGTGCATGTGGCGAATGGCCTCGATGTCCTTGGCGCGAATGGGACTTCCCTCGCCGAGCGTGGCGAGGATCCGCCATTCCGGCACCGACAGGCCGAAGCCCGCCGAATAGATCGCGGAAAACCCTTCGCTCGTGCGGTTGGCGAGAACCGCCAACTGGTGCGGCAGGAAGGTCTGGAGACGGAAGACGGGGGGCGGAGACGGAGCATCGCTTGACATGGGGCCATCCCATCGGATTTAATTGGTTTCATCAAGCAACCAATATCGAGGAATGCCCGCGTCATGGTGGCTCACTCCTTCGCCCTCCCCAAGCGGGACGGCCGCGCCTCGCGTCAGGCCCATTGCGATCTGCCGGAGGGAACATTCGAACGCGAACTCGGCCGTGAGGGGTTCTTCGGCCCGGCGACGCAGATGTATCACCGCCGTCCGCCGACGGGGTGGACCTCCTGGGAGGGGCCGCTGCGGCCGCGGGCCTTCGATCTCGCCGCGCTCCCCGCCGAGGGAAGCGTCTGGGCGGCGCCGACGATCGTCTCCAACGCGGCGATGAAGCTGCGCTGGTGGCGCTTTTCCGGCCGAATGGATCATCTGGTGCGCAACGGCGACGGTGACGAGCTGCTGTTCGTTCACGCCGGTTCCGCCGATCTCTTCTGCGACTACGGCCGCCTCGAGATCCGGGCCGGCGACTACGTTCTGCTGCCGCGCTCCACCATGTGGCGGATCGAGACGCGCGAGCCGGTGGAGATGCTGCTGATCGAGGCGACGAACGGCGCCTATCGCACCCCGGACCGCGGGCTCGTCGGCCGCCATGCGCTCTATGATCCGGGCGTCCTCGACGTGCCGGTGATCGACGAGGCCTTCCGCGCGCAGCAGGACGACCGCGAATGGCGGGTCGAGATCAAGCGGCGCGGCGTGCTCTCGACGGTCACCTATCCCTACAACCCGCTCGACGCGGTCGGCTGGCAGGGCGATCTCTGCCCGCTGCGGCTCGCCATCTCCGATATCCGGCCGCTGTCGGCGCATCGCTATCATTTGCCGCCGTCGGCGCACTCGACCTTCGTCGCCGACCGCTTCGTCGTCTGTTCCTTCGTGCCGCGCCCCTTCGAGACCGATCCGGGGGCGATGAAGGTGCCGTTCTTCCACAACAACGACGATTACGACGAGGTCATCTTCTATCATGCCGGCGACTTCTTCTCGCGCGACGGGATCGGCCCGGGGATGGTGACGTTCCACCCTTGCGGCTTCACGCATGGTCCCCATCCCGGCGCGCTCGCCCGCACCTTCGTGCAGCCGAAGCCGATGACCGACGAATATGCGGTGATGATCGACACGCGCGACGCGCTCGACCTCGGCGAGGCCGCCGGCGCCTGTGAACGCGGCGACTATGCCGAGAGCTGGCGCAGTCGCGACGGCCGCAGCCCGGAGGCGCCGCGGATCCCGCGCGAAGGCTGACCGGCACTTCCTCTTCCCGTGCCGGGCGGCGGTCGCCGCCGGCGCGGTTCCGATCCTCGGCGGGCCTCGCGTCCGCCCGCGTCTCCTCGCCGAGACGCTCCATCAGAAAGGCAGTTTCCTCATGTCGACGACCAAGGCCTTCGCCTCGCAGGCGGACCTCGAGGAGAAGAAGGTCACCTTCTCGCGGATCTCCGAACACGCCTACGCCTATACCGCCGAAGGCGATCCCAACACCGGCATCGTCATCGGCGACACGTCGGTGATGGTGCTCGACACCCAGGCGACGCCGGTGATGGCGCAGGACGTGGTGCGGCGCATCCGCGAGGTCACCGACAAGCCGATCGAATGGGTGGTGCTGTCGCATTACCACGCCGTGCGGGTTCTCGGCGCGGAGGGCTATCGCGACGCCGGCCTGAAGAACGTGGTGGCGAGCCGGGCCACCTGGGACATGATCGTCGAGCGCGGCGAGGCCGACAAGGCGAGCGAGATCGGCCGCTTCCCGCGCCTCTTCCGGGCGGTCGAGAGCGTGCCGGGCCTCACCTGGCCGTCGGTGGTCTTCGAGAAGGAGCTGACCATTCGGCTCGGTTCGGTCGAGGTGCGGCTGAAGCAGATCGGCCGGGGTCACACCGCCGGCGACACCATCGCCTGGCTGCCGCAAGAGGGCGTCGTCTTCTCCGGCGATCTCGTCGAATACGGCGCCACGCCCTATGCCGGCGATGCCCATTTCAAGGACTGGCCGGAGACGCTCGCCCGGGTCGCGGCCCTCGATCCGATCGCGCTGGTGCCGGGGCGCGGCGAGGCGCTGATCGGGCGGGACAAGGTCAAGGAGGGGATCGACGGCACCGCCGCCTTCCTCACCGATCTCTGGACCTCGGTGAAGGCGGGCGTCGACGCCGGTCACGAGCTGAACCGGATCTACGAGGACACGCATGCGGCGCTGAAGCCAAAATACGGTCATTGGGTGATCTTCGACCACTGCCTGCCCTTCGACGTGACCCGCGCCTTCGACGAGGCGAACGGTCTCGATCATCCGCGCATCTGGACCGCCGAGCGCGATCGCGAGATGTGGGCGGCGCTGGAGGGCTGAGAGCGTGAACCCGACCAACGATTCGGCGCTGGTCTCCTGGGTGGAGACGGCGCAAGGCAGCGATTTCCCGATCCAGAACCTGCCCTGGGGCATCTTTTCGCTCGGCGCCGGCCCGGCGCGCGTCGGCGTGGCGATCGGCGACCGGGTCGTCGACGTCGGCGTCCTCGCCGAGGCGGGGCTCCTCGGCGATGTTCCCGCCGAGGTCTTCGCCACGGGTGTCCTCAACGACTTCGTCCGACTCGGGCCGGCGGTGTGGTCGACGACGCGGGCGCGGCTCTCCGAACTGCTGCGGGCCGACGTCGGCCGGCTGCGCGACGACGCGGCGCTGCGGGCACGGGCACTGATGCCGCTCGCCGACGTCCGGCTCCATCTGCCGATCCGGGTCGAGGGTTACACCGACTTCTATTCCTCGCGCGAACACGCCACCAACGTCGGCCGGATGTTCCGGCCGGACGCTCCGGCGTTGCTGCCCAATTGGCTGCATCTGCCGGTCGGCTACAACGGCCGCGCCTCCACCGTGGTCGTCTCCGGAACGCCGATCCGCCGGCCGCTCGGCCAGACCAAGGCGCCGGACGAGGCCGCGCCGAGCTTCGGTCCGTGCCGGCGGCTCGATCTCGAACTCGAAATGGCGACGATCGTCGGCGTCGACACCGAGATGGGCCGGCCGCTGACCCTCGAGGAGGCGGAGCGGGGCATCTTCGGCTATGCCCTCCTCAACGACTGGTCGGCGCGGGACATCCAGCAGTGGGAATACGTGCCGCTCGGGCCGTTCCAGGCCAAGGTCTTCGCGACCAGCATGGGGCCGTGGATCGTCACCGCCGAGGCGCTCGAGCCGTTCCGGGTCGAGGGGCCGAAGCAGGATCCCGAGCCGCTTCCCTATCTGCGCGGATCGAAGCCGATGAATTACGACGTCGAGCTCGAGATCGCGATCGCCGGTCCGGGCGCGCGCGAGGCGACGGTGGTCGGCTGCAGCAATTTCGCGCATCTCTACTGGTCGAGCGCGCAGCAGCTCGTCCATCACGCGATCGGCGGATGCGCGATGAAGGTCGGCGACATTCTCGGGTCCGGCACCATCTCGGGGCCGGACGAGGGCTCGTTCGGGTCGCTGCTCGAACTGACCTGGAACGGCCAGCGGCCGCTGCGTCTCGCCGACGGGTCCACTCGCGGCTTCCTCGAGGACGGCGATCGGCTGACGATCTCCGGGCGGGCGCGGCGCGACGGGGTGACGATCGGCTTCGGCGCGTGCAGCGGCGAGATCCTGCCGGCGCCGGAGGTTCGAGGCTGAGATGCGGCTCCACGGCTATTTCCGCTCCTCGGCGGCGTGGCGTCTGCGCATCGCGCTGGCGCTGAAGGGGCTCGCGCGGGAGGACGTCTTCGTTCACCTGCGCCGGGGCGAGCAGCGCACGCCGGGCCATCTCGCCCGCAATCCGCAAGGCCTGGTGCCGGTCCTCGAACTCGACGACGGGACGATGCTGACCCAGTCGCTGGCGATTCTGGACTGGCTCGAGGAGACGCATCCGGCGCCGTCGATCCTGCCCGAGGGGGCGATCGAGCGGGCGCGGGCGCGGGCCTTCGCGTTGGCGATCGCCTGCGAGATCCATCCGGTTCAGAATCTGAAGGTGCTGAACCGGCTGCGGCGCGAGGCCGGGTTCGACGACGCCGGCGTCGCCGGCTGGGCGCGGGAGACCAACGCGGAAGGGCTCGCCGCGTGTGAGGCGCTGGCCGCCGATCGGCCGGGCGGCTTTCTCTTCGGCGGGCGGCCGACGATCGCGGAGATCTGTCTGGTGCCGCAGCTCGGCAACGCGCGCCGGTTCGGTGTCGACGTCGCCCGCTTTCCGCGCCTTCTGGCGGCGGAGGCCGCCGCGCTCGCCCTGCCGGCCTTCGCCGAGGCGACGCCGGAGCGTCAGCCGGACGCGGAGTGAGGCCCGGCCCGGCGGAGGCCGAACGGGCTCACAGGCGCAGCTTGCTCGGATCGAGGATGCGCAGGAGCTTGCCCTTGATCTCGATCGCGCCGATCTCGCCCAGGCGTTTCAGAACGCGGGTGATGGTGACGCGCGAGGTGCCGGTCATGGCGGCGATCTGCTCGTGGGTGAGCGAGATGCCGATGACCGTCGCGCCCTTTTCGGGCGTGCCGTAGAGTTCGGCGAGGCGGTGGAGAAGTTCGGCGACCCGCGTCTCCGGCCCCGAGGAGGCGAGATACTGGGCGCGGATGCCGAGCACGCGCTGCTTCATCGAGGTGATGCGCAGCAGTGCCATCGCCAGTTCGGGCATTTCGCGAAAGGCGTCTTCCATGGCGCGGGTGTCGAAGACCACGGTCTCGACGGCGTCGAGGGCGACGGCGGAGGTGAACCGGGGCTTGCCGTCGAAGGCGGCGCCCTCGCCGCAGATCGCCCAGCGCCCCATCACCTCCAGCACGAATTCCGAGCCGTCCTCGCGCGAGGCGAAGATCTGCACGTGGCCGCGCAGCACGAAGTGGAAGCGGGTGTCGACGTCGCCCTGGCGATAGAGGAATTCGCCCTTCGCCCAGGCGAGCTTCTTGCCGAGCGGGACCGCGCGAATGAGCGGCCCCGCGTCGGCGGCGGCGAGATGCCAGGTCTCGGTGGAACGCGACTTCGTCGACATGGGGCCTCGTTCGTCGGGGAACCTCGCCGGGGCACCCCTCGGGGAGGGGCGCGGGGCGATCGAAGGTCACTTCGCCGCGGCGACGGCCTTGATCTCGATGATCAGATTGGGCCGAGCCAGCGACGCGACGCCGAGAATGGTCCAGGTGGGGAAGTCGCGCGTGACGAACTCGTCCTTGACCTCGCGGAAGATCGAAAGCTGGTCGTCGATGCGGATGTGATAGGATACCAGCTCGACCAGATCCTCGAAACCGAGTCCTTCCGCCTCGAGAATGGCCCCGAGACGCACGAAGGCGCAACGGATCTGCTCGGCCGGATCCTCCGGCACGCTGCCGTCGGGGCGAAGACCGACCTGACCGGCGACGAAGACCAGTCCGCCGGCCTTGACCGCCGGCGAATACTTGAAGAGATCGAAGACCTTGTTGCCGCCGAAGGTGGGGTGATCCTCGGGCAGGCGCAGGCGCTGGATTTCGGACATGGTCGTACTCCTCTGGAACGAACGACGAGGTGAGCGCCGGAGCATGTCGCCACGCTCCGGCGAAGCGGGGATCAGATGCGGGCGTTGGCCGGCAGCGGCAGGCCGAGCAGGGCGCGGCCGTGCAGTTCGGCGGACGGGTCGACCTGCATCAGGAAGTGCGAGGCCATGGCGTGGAGGTCGCGGAAATAGCGCTCCACCGGGCCGGGCGGCAGCAGGCTGCCGCCGAGGTTGCGGACGAGATCGTCGGCGGCGTCGAGGACCGTGTCGCAGATGGTGGCGCCGTCGACCCGGTAGCGGGTGCGGTCGGTCACCGTGAAGTCGCGGCCGGAGACGGCGATGTCCCACATCTCGTCGACGTCGCTCATCAGCCGGTCGAAGCCCATCTCGATGCGGCTCGCCGCCTTGCCGAGCTCGGCGAGCGAGAAGCGGTCCTCGGTCTGCGGCGTGCCGAGACCGGCCGGCAGGCGGCGGCGGACGATCTCGACGTAGTGATCGACGAGGCCGGCGGCGACGCCGGTGATGGCGGCGGCGATCGACATCACGAAGAGGCTGGTGTGGGGGATGCGATACATCGGCCCGCGATTGCGCTCGGTGCCGGGCACGGTCGAGCGCTGGACGTCGGCCCACAGGAGCGAGCGGCCGACCGGCACGCGGGCGCCGTCGAGATAGACGTCCTTGCTGCCGGTGCCCTTCATGCCGAAGACTTCCCAGCTCGCGTCGTCGATGCGGAAGGCGGCCTTGGGCACCAGCACCAGCCGCATCTCCTTCGTTTCCGCCTCGGTCGGCGCCTCGACGAGGACGGCGGCCCAGTCGCAGACGTCGACGCCGGAGGCGTAGGTCCACTTGCCGGTCAGCACGTAGTGCCCGTCCTCGAGGGTCGTCGTGACGCCACGGCCGACGTTGCCGGTGAGCGCGATGACGACCGCGTCGGAGCCGTTCGGGAAGACCTCGTCCTGGGCGGCGACCGGGAACATGCCGGCCATCCAGGGATGCAGTCCGGCGAGGGAGAGGATCCAGGCGGTGGCGCTGTCGCCACGGGCGATCTCGCGCGACACCCGCCACAGGACCGAGGGGCGCATGCCCCAGCCGCCGCATTCGATCGGCTGACAGATGCGGAAGAAGCCCTCGTCGCGGAGGCGGCGCGCGACCGCGTCGGAGATGCGCTTGTCGGCGTCGTGGCCGGGGCCGGCCTCGCGCAGCATCGGGATCATGGCGCGGGCGGCATCGACGAGGGCCTCGGGCGAGGGGGCGGGGCGGGGAGCGGCGAAGGTCATCGGGAACCTCTCGTGGACATCTCTGCGGTCGGCGAAGGGGACGAAGGGGAAAGGGCGGTCACGCGGTGAGGGCGACGTCGGCGTAACGGCCGGCGGCGTAGACGAGGGCGGGCGCGGGCGGATCGGCGGCGACCATGTCGACGACCTCGCCGTAGACGACCTCGTGATCGCCGGCGGTCTGGGTGAAGGCGAGACGGCAGACGAAGGCGGCGTTGGCGCCCTCGAGCACCGGCGCGTCGGCGGCGCCGGACGCCCAGCGGGCGGGCGAAACCGCGCCGGCGCCGCCGCCGTAGTGGCGGGAGACGTCGTCCTGACCGGCGGCGAGAACGTTCACCGAGAAGTGCCCGGCCGCCTCGATCAGCGGCAACAGGCGGCTCTCACGGCGGACGCAGACGAGCAGCATCAAGGGATCGAGGCTGACGGCGGTCACCGCGTTGGCGGTCATCGCCGCGACGCCGTCCGGCGTCGCCACGGCGACGACCGTGATCCCGGTGACGAAGCGCCCCATCAGGGTGCGAAAGCGCCGTGTCGGATCGGACATGAAGGGATCTCCGTTTCGTTCCATCGGTCTCGACGCTAGCCGGGTCGGAGGCCGCGGGTCTGTATCGGACGATACCGTCCCGCTTCGATTTTCTTCTTTTCTTACAACGAGATGCGACGCTCGTCCGAGGGTGCGCGAGGAGTGCCTCCTGCGCGTCTCTCCGGTCCGCCGTCCGTCGTGGGCGCCGGCCGAGGATGGGGCGGGGTCGCGTCACATGCCGAGATAGGCCGCCCGCACCTCGTCGCTCGCCAGGAGATCGGCGCCGGTTCCGGTCAGCGTCACCCGGCCGGTCTCGAGCACGTAGCCGCGATCGGCGATGGCGAGGGCGGCGGCGGCGTTCTGCTCGACGACCAGGATGGTGATGCCGGCCGCCTTCAGGCTCTCGACGAGGGCGAAGACCTCCTCGACGAGGAGCGGCGCCAGGCCCATCGACGGTTCGTCGAGGAGCAGCAGCTTCGGTCGGCCCATCAGGGCGCGGCCGATCGCCAGCATCTGTTGCTGACCGCCGGAGAGGGTGCCGGCCGGCAGCCTCCGCTTCTCGTGGAGGATCGGGAACATCGCCCAGATCCGATCGAGATCGGCGTCGCGCCGTTCGGCCGGGGCGGTATAGGCGCCGAGCCGCAGATTGTCCTCGATCGAGAGCGGCCCGAACACCTGGCGGCCTTCCGGGCTCTGGCAGATGCCGCGGCGGACGCGATGGCCCGCCTTCAGGGCGGTGATGTCCTCGCCGTCGAAGACGATGCGGCCGGCGGTCGCCGGTTGCACGCCGGAGAGGGTGCGCAGGATCGTCGTCTTGCCGGCGCCGTTGGCGCCGACGAGGGCGACGATCTCGCCGGCGCGGACCTCGAGATCGACCCGTTCCAGCGCCTTGATGCGGCCATAGGCGGTCTCGAGGCCGGTGACGCGCAGGAGCGGTTCGGGGGCCGTGTCGGTGACGAGGACGCCGCTCGCATGGCCGCCGAGGCCGACCGTTTCCGGGGCCAGCGCCGCCATGCGGTGGACGAGGGCACGGAAGGCGATGCGGGGATGGGGGCCGAAGAGGGGATCGTCGTTGTCGCGGAAGGCGGCGTCGATCGCCTCCCAGTCGGCCGCCGTCAGAGCCTTTCGCGCGCGCGGCAGGATCTCGGTCTCCTCGAGGCGGATGTGGTCGATCTGCGCCTTCGCATAGGCGGCGAGCCGGTCGGCGAGGTCGGCTTCGGCGTCGGCCTCGTCGCGCAGGACGGCGGTGAGGGCGGCGCGCAGGCCGGCGAGCCGCTCCGCCCCGACGCGGTGATCGGCGCCGAGCCGGTCGAGGAGGGGGGCGGCCTCGGGATCCCTCTCGCGCAGGCGGGGGAAGAGGACGTCGTCCTCCTTGGGGTGATGGTAGCGATCGACGAAGCTCTCGAGATAGTCGAAGAAGGCCTCGAAGAAGGCGGCGTCGACGGTGTTGCCCTGCCGCAGTTCGGCGGCGACGGCGTCGACCGCGCGGGTCAGGCGCCACAGATCGGCATGTTCGCGGCAGATGATGGTCAGCGCTTCCATGGGGCCGCTCCTCACGCGTGTTTGCCGAGATAGGCGGCGACGACGTCGGGGTGGCGACGCACCTCGTCGGGCGTCCCCTCCACCAGCTTCCGGCCGTAGTCCATCACCAGGATCCGGTCGGAGAGCGACATCACCATCTTCATGTCGTGCTCGACGAGGACGACGGTGACGCCGTCGGCGGCGATGCGGCGGACGAGCTCGCCGACCTCGATCGTCTCGCGCGGGTTGAGGCCGGCGGCCGGCTCGTCGAGGAAGAGGATGCGGGGGCGGGCGGCGAGGGCGCGGGCGATCTCCAGGCGTTTCAGGATGCCGTAGGAGAGGCCGTCGGCGCGGGCGTGGACGTGGTCGCCGAGGCCGACGAAGGCCATCAGCGCCTCCGCCTCCTCGCGCAGTTCGCGATCGCGGCGGACGAGGCCGGGCCAGCGCAGGGCGGCGCGGATCACGTTGCGGTCGAGGCGCAGATGGGCGCCGACCATGACGTTCTCGCAGGCGTCCATGTTCATGCAGATCTGCAGGTTCTGGAAGGTGCGGGCGACGCCGAGGGCGGCGAGTTGGTCGGGGCGGCGGCCGGCGACGTCGACGCCGTCGAGGCGGATCTCGCCCTGCGTCGGCGTGTAGACGCCGGTGATCAGGTTGAAGAGCGTCGTCTTGCCGGCGCCGTTGGGGCCGATCACCGAATGGACGACGCCCGCCTCGACCGCGAAGCCGACGTCCTGCACCGCCTTCAGACCACCGAATTCCTTGGAGAGCGAGACGACTTCGAGTAGGCTCATCGACGCCTCCTCTCGAAACGGGCGGCGAGCGTCGGCACCAGACCCTTGGGCAGGAAGATCATGCAGAGGACGAGAACGGCGCCGTAGGCGACCGTCTCCCAGCCCTCGAGCGTGGCGAGCAGCTGCGGCAGGGCGGTGAGCAGCACCGCGCCGACCACCGAGCCGAACACCGACGCCATGCCGCCGACGACGACCATGGTGAGCAGTTCGACGGAATGGCCGAAATCGGCGAGCGCCGGCGAGACGAAGCCGACGTAATGAGCGGTGACGGAGCCCATCAGCCCGGCGAACATGGCCGACATCACGAAGACCGCGACCTTGTAGCGGGTGACGTCGACGCCGACGACGCGGGCCGCCACCTCCGAGCCGTGCAGCGCCCGCATCGCCCGTCCGAAGGGGGAATCGATCAGGTTGAGCGAGGCCCAGATGCTGACGAGGAGCAGGGCGGCGACGATCCAGTACCATTGCCGGTCGGAGGCGACGTCGATGCCGAAGAGCGTCATCGCCGGCACCGGCATGCCGTCGGGGCCGCCGGTCCACTGCGCCTCGTTGCGCAGGACGATGTTGACGATGATGCCGAGGCCGAGCGTCGCCATGGCGAGATAATGGCCGCGCAGGCGGAAGATCGGGCGGGCGACGACGGCGGCGAGGGCGCCGGCGGCGAGCGAGCCGGCCGCCATCGCGGCCAGCGGATGCCAGCCGAAATGGGTCGGAAGAACCGCCGAGGCGAAGGCGCCGAGGCCGATGAAGCCGGCATGGCCGAGGCTGATCTGACCGGCGAAGCCGATCAGCAGGTTGAGGCCGAGCACCACGACGGCGTTGATGCCGGTGCGGATCGCCAGATCGAGATAGAAGCTGTTCGGCGCCACGAAGGGGACGATCGCGACGACGGCGGCGACGATCGCCAGACCGACGAGGGAGGTGATCCGGTTGGTCATGGTCTCACACCCGCTCGGTCGTCTTCGGCCCGAACAGACCGCTCGGCAGGAAGAACAGGATGAAGAGGATGAGCACGAAGGGCACCGCGTCCTTGTAGGAGGACGACAGCCAGCCGGCGCAGAAGGCCTCGATCAGCCCGACCAGCAGGCCGCCGACGATCGCGCCGAGGCCGCTGCCGAGCCCGCCGACGACGGCGGCGGCGAAGCCCTTGAGGCCGAGCATGATGCCGACGTCGAAGGAGGTGAGGGTGATCGGCGTGATCAGGATGCCGCCGAGCGCGCCGAGGGCGGCGGAGAGGGCGAAGCTGACGCGCAGCACCCGGTCGGTGTCGACGCCGACGAGTTCGGCGGCGGTGCGGTTGATCGCGGTGGCGAGCATCGCCTTGCCGGCGAGGGTGCGCTCGAAGAACCAGGCGAGCGCCACCACCACGGCGGCCGAGGTGGCGAGCACCCACAGGCTCTGCGGCATCAGCGCGGCGCCGCCGATCAGGATCGGCGCGTCGCCGGAGAAGGAGGGCAGGGCATGGGATCCCTTGCCGAGCCAGACCTGGACGGCGCCGCGCAGGACCAGCGACACGCCGATGGTGACGATCACCAGGGCGAGCGTGTCGCCACGGCCGACCGGCTCGATCGCCAGCTTCTCCATGAGCACGCCGACGAGCGCGGCGGCGGCGACCGCCAGCACGATCGCGAAGGGCAGGGGCACGCCGAGACCGACCAGGAAGACGGCGAGCATGCCGCCGATCATGATGAACTCGCCCTGGGCGAAGTTGATCACGTGACTGGCGTTGTAGATCAGCGTGAAGCCGAGGGCGGCGAGGGCGTAGGTCGCTCCGACCGTCAGGCCCGAGAAGGAGAATTGCAAGAGCTGTGCGAGCACCGTTCGGCCTCCTCGCGGTTTTCGGGGATCGGACGACGCGTCGCGCCGGCCTCGGGTCCGTCGCGCCCGGCGGGGCCGGACGCGCGGGCCTCGCCCGGGGCCGGAGGCGGCGGCCTCCGACCCCGGCCGGTCACTTCGCCTCGACCCAGACGCCGTTCTTCACCTCGAGCAGGCGCAGGCCCCAGAGATCGAACCCCATGTGGTCGGTCGCCGACATGTTCACCTCGCCGCCGGTGCCGATCCATTTCGAGGTCTTCTCGATCTCCTCGCGGACCTTGGCCTTGTCGGTGGTGCCGGCGCGGCGGATGGCGTCGACGACGATGAAGAAATTGTCGTGGGCCTGACCGCCGAACATCGACACGCCTTCCTTCCAGGTGTCGGTGTAGGTCTTCACATAGGCGCTCACGACCGGCTTCTGCGGGTCGCCGTCGGCGAGGTGGTCGGCGATCATCAGGGCGGGGGCGAGCGCCTTGACGCCCTCGGCGGCCGGGCCGGCGATGCGGATGAACTCGTCGGAGCCGACGCCGTGGGCGTGGTAGACGGGCAGATCGATGCCGAGCTGGCGGATGTTCTTGGTGACGAGGGCCGGGCCCTGGCCGAAGCCGAAGACGAAGATCGCCTGGATGCCGGGGGCGTTGCGGATCTTGGTCAGCTGGGGCGTGGCGTCGGTGTCCTTGGTGCCGAAGGTCTCGTCGGCGACCAGCGAGACGCCGTATCTGGCGAGCACCGAGAGGGTCTGGGTGCGGCCGGACTGGCCGAAGCCGGAGGTGTCGGAGAGGAGCGCGATCTTGGTGATGCCGCGCTGCTTCATGTCGTAGAGGACGCGTTCGGCGGCGATCCGGTCGGTGGTGGAGGCCTTGAACACCCACTTCTTCACCGGCTCGACGACCACGACCGCGCCGGCCAGCGACATGAAGGGCACGCCGGCCTTCTCGACGATCGGAACCATCGACATGGTCGAGCCGGTGGTGGTGCCGCCGACGATGAAGTCGACCTTGTCGTCGTCGACGAGACGCTTGGCGAAGGCGTTGGCCTTGTTGGCGTCGCTGCCGTCGTCGTAATGGACGAGCTCGAGCGGACGGCCGAGCAGGCCGCCCTCGGCGTTGAGCTTCTTCACGTACATCTGCAGCGTCTTCAGTTCCGGGTCGCCGAGATAGGCGGCGGCGCCGGTGACGGACAGAACGGAACCGACCTTGATCGGCTCGACGGCCAGTGCCGCCTGGGCAATCCCCGCGGCGAGCACGATGCCGCCGACCAACGTCTTGAACACACCTCGCATTTCGGTCGCTCCATTCGTGTTGTTCGCAGTCGAACGGCGTCGTTCTCACCGCAGAGGCGAGCCCGCTGTTCGTTCCGGATCTTCGATCGTCGGCGGGCATCGTTCCGATCTCCTCGGGTGAAGGAGATCGGTGGCCGCTCTGTTCGACATCGTGGAGCTTAGGGGGCGTAATCCGACATTTCTGTATCCCCCTATACAAAACTACTGATCTCGCGAAAGAACCTCGTGGCGTCTGATCGACGCCGATCGCGCCGGCCGCCGGCCGACGTCTGTCCACGACGGCGGTGGAGACCCGTGTTCTACCTGCCGAGTGATCGATTTTTCACTCGATACTGTTCGCATATGCGGCATCGTGATCAACGCTTGGGCAAGATCGGCTCCCGCGAGGGCTCCGATCGCAGGTATTTCCTGCTCGCCTCGATCATGGATCGTAGGCCGCATTAGCGTCGCGGATGATCGGTGGCCTGCGCCGATCGCGCGCGTTTCTCAGCGGCGAGACGCATGTCGCCGCCGCGCCGGCCGGGCGACGCGGGAAAGCCGCCGTCGAGGCGGCGGCGCGCCGCGCCCACGGGTTCGCGGGCGGGGTCGCGATCACGACGGCGTCAGGGCCGAGGGGACCTCATCGCGCGGCGACGAGCTCCACCGGGACGGAGCGATGGGCGCGGAGATTGTTGTTCAGCCGCCGGGTCGCGGGGCCGGTCGGCACGATCTCGCCGACGCGCTCGATCAGGGCCTCCAGGATCAACTCGCCCTCCATGCGGGCGATCATCTGGCCGATGCACATGTGGATGCCGGCGCCGAGCGCGACATGGGACTGTTGCGGCGGGCGGTCGAGCCGGAACGCGTCGGGATCGTCCCAGGCGGCGGGATCGCGATTGGCCGAGGCGAGCAGCAGGATGATCTTGTTGTTCGCGGGAACCGGAACGCCGTCGATCTCCACGTCCTCCATCGTCAGCCGGCAGACGGTCTGGATCGGCGTCTCGAGGCGCATGGATTCGTCGAGCACCCGGCGGACGAGGCTCGGGTCGGCGCGCAGGGCGGCGTATTGCGCCGGCGCCTCGGCGAGATGGTGGACGGCCGCCGTGATCATCGAGGTCGTGGTGTCGAGCCCGCCCCGGATGAAGGAGCGAATGAGGAGCGGCGCCACCTCCGGCGCGATCTCGCCACGGTCGGCGGCCTCGTAGATCTCGCGTCCGAAACCGTCGGCGGCGAGGGCGTCGCGCCGCATCTGGCTGTCGTTCCAGTCCATGATGCCGGCGGCGGCGGCCTCGGTGGCGAGGAAGCGGGCGTTACGCGGCCCCTGACCGTCGAAATTGAGCGCGCCGAGCAGCATCAGCCGCGCCCGGCGCTCGGGATGGTCGGCCCAGCCGATGGCGGCGGGAAAGAGGTCGCAGACGAAGGCCTCGGCGAGGTCGGTCGCGGCATCGACGCGGCCGCGCTCGACGAGCGTGTCGACCAATGCGCCGGCCACCGGCCGGAACCGTTCGCCCCAGGACTTGATCAGCCGGGGCGACAGCACCCGTTGCAGCGACTTGCGGATCGCCGTGTGTTGCGGCGGATCGACCTCGACGATCGGGCTCGGCGCGCGCCAGGCGTCGGGACGGCGGATGTCGGCGATGCCGGATCCGGAGGTGGAGGAGAAGCGGCGCCAATCCTTCAGCGTCGGCAGCACGTCGGCGTGGCGCCCCATGAAGTAGACGCCGTATTTCGGCACGAAGACGACGGGGCCGGCGGCGCGGACCGCGGCATGGAGAGGGAAGGGATCGGCCAGGACCTCGTCGGCGTATGGGTCGACGTCGAGGATCGGGACGTCGTCCGGGACCGGAACGTCGGTGCTGCTGATCGGCATGGGGACCCCCTCTCTTCGATGTTCCTAGCGCGGCATGTCGGGAAGCGCCGGCCAGAGGGCCGCGCTCTTCCAGGTGTCGGTCTCCTCGAGCCGGGCGGCGAGGCGCAGGATCGCGTCGTCGCGGCCGAAGGGCGCGATCAGCTGCAGGCCGATCGGCAGGCCTTCGTGACGCCACAGCGGCAGACTGGCCGCCGGCTGGCCGGAGGCGTTGACGACGGCGAGGAACGCCGTCACCTCACCGGCGTGATGACGGAAGGCGCGGAAGTCCGGCTCGTCCATGCTCAGCATGCCGAGCGGGATCGGCGGGCTGGTCAGCGCCGGCGACAGGATGAAGTCGTAGCCGTCGATCATGCGGGCCATCATCCGGCCGGTGGCGTGGACGACGTTGACGGCCTCGGCATAGTCGGGCGCGGTCATCGTGGTTCCGCGTCGATAGCCGTCCAGGATCGCCGGCTCCAGATCGGCGACGGTCGGCTCGCGGCCGCTCGCGGCGAGCTTCTTGCGCACCGACAGGGCGATGTTGGAGGCCATGACGGCGACGATGGCGTCGAGGAAGCCGGGGTAGTCGAAATCGGGCGGATCGATCGGCACGATCTCGTGGCCGAGGCTCGCGAGGAGCGCGGCGGTGTGGTCGAGCCCCGCGAGACAGGCGGGATCGACGGGGACGCCCCAGGGGTCGCGCCAGACCGCGATGCGGAGCGGACGGGCGAAGGGGGTGGCGAGGCCCTTCTCGAAGTCGCCGCCCTCCGGCGCCGCGTAGGGCGCGCCGGGTTCCATGCCGGCGACGAGATCGAGCACGCGGGCGGTGTCGCGCACGCTGCGGGTCAGGACGCCGTCGGCGGCGAGGCCGGCCCAACCTTCGCCCCGGAAGGGGCCCATCGGCACGCGTCCGCGCGTCGCCTTGAGGCCGAAGACGCCGCAGGCGGCGGCGGGAATGCGGATCGAGCCGCCGCCGTCGCTGCCGTGGGCGATGGGGACGACGCCGGCCGCGACCGCGACCGCCGCGCCGCCCGACGAGCCGCCCGAGGAGCGGTCGAGCGCGAAGGGATTGCGGGTCGGGCCGCCGTTGCGCCGGGCCTCGGTGGTCGGGGCCATGCACATTTCCGGTACGGTGGAGCGGGCGAAGGTGAGGAAGCCGGCGTCGCGGAAGCGGGTGGTCAGCGTCGCGTCCTCGGTGGCGGTGGTGCCGTCGAACAGCGCCGAGCCGATGCTGGTCGGCAGGTCGGTCGAGGCGAGGCCGGAATCCTTCAGGAGGAACGGCAGGCCGCAGAATTTGCCCGGCTCGATGCGGGCCCGGTCGGCCTCGGCGCGCGCCGCCTCGAAGCGGCGGTAGGTGAGCACGTTGCAGCTCCGATCGACGGCCTCGGCGGCGGCGATGGCGCAGTCCATCGCCTCGCGCGGGGAGATCTCGCCCTCGGCGATGAGGTCGGCGAGGGCGATGCCGTCCAGGGCCCTGTAGTCTTCGAATGTCATGCCGTCTCCGTTCCGGCGAAGCGTGGTCTCCGCCGGATTCACAGGAAGTGATCGTCGTGGTCGGAGCGCGTCGGTGTCGTTCGACGTGCTCCCTCTCTTCGGTGGAGCGGGCGGATCCCCGCGAGACGGTCCCCCGTCCGCGCGCCGCGGGCTCCGGCGGTCGCCGCCGTCGGGCGGCTCAGGTCCTCGTCGCCGACCAGGCCGCCGCGACCTCGCCGCCGCGAGCGAACCAGACGCCGGGGAACGTCCGCATCCACCCGATGAATTCGCGCAGCAACGCGATGCGGGACGGCCGGCCGGTGACCTGCGGGTGCATGGTCAGGTTGAACAGCCCGCCCCAGCGGTAGATCTCGCGAAACTCGTCCTGCCAGACCTGCATCATGTGATCGTTGGTGACGATCGTGCGGGGCGCGCGCACCGAGAAGAGCGCGAAGGGCGCGTCGTCGAGGCTCCAGTGCACAGGCAGTTCGACCGGCCCCTCGCTCCCGTCGGCGAGCGTGTGGCGGTAGGGGTTCACCGTGTCCATCAGCGAGCTGTCGTAGGCGAAGCCGTGGCGCCGCAGGAGCGCGATCATGTTCGGGCTCGTCTCCCAGGCGGGGGAGCGGTAGCCGGTCGGGGTGACGCCGAGGGTGGCCTTCAGCGCATCGAGGCCCTTCACCAACGCCTCTTCCTCGCGTTCGGGAAAGTCGGGGTCGATCCATTCGTGCAGATAGCCGTGATGGCCGATCTCGTGACCGCCGCGCAGGATCGCCTCGCAGGCGCCGCCGTGGTGTTCGGCGGTCCAGCCGGGGACGAAGAAGGTCGCCGGGACGCCGCAGCCGTCGAGCGTCTCGAGGATCTTGGGGACGCCCACCTTGGCGCCGTAGGTGCCCTGGGAGAGGGTGCCCGGGCGCTTCGCGTTGGCGGGGTCGCGCGACAGCCACAGCGTCTCGGCATCGAAGTCGAAGGACAGCATGACCGCGACCCGATTGCCCTCGGGCCAGTTCACGGGATCATAGTCGTTCACCACACTTCTCCTCTGTCAGAACGTGCCGCGCGAGGTGAGCCAGCCGCCGTCGACCGCGACGATCTGCCCGGTGACGAAGGACGCGGCGTCGGATCCGAGGAAGCGGATCACCTCGGCCACCTCGCTCGGCGCGCCGATGCGCTTCAACGGCGTTCCGCCGACCATCGTGGCGACGTATTCGCGGTCGCCCTCGATCTTCTCGCGGGTCATGCCGGTCAGGATACAGCCGGGCGCGACCGCGTTGACGCGAATGCCCTGCGGGCCGAGTTCGGCGGCGAGCTGGCGGGTGACCTGGGTGATCGCGCCCTTGCTGGCGGCATAGGCGGTGGTGCCGACCCGTCCGACCTCGCCATAGACCGAGGCGAGGTTGACGATCGCCCCGCCGGGGGCGCGGATCTGGCCGAGGAGATCCCGGGTCAGCCGCAGGACGGCGCGCAGGTTGATGCCGACGATGTGGTCGAGGAGCGCGTCGTCGGTCTCGGCGAGGCGGCGGGAGCCGCCGACGCCGGCGCAGTTGACGAGGAGATCGAGCGGACCCAGCGCCCGCGCGGCCTCGGCGATGCGGGCGGGCGCGTCGGCGGCGGCGAGGTCGGCCTCGAGAACCCGGGCCGGGCTGCCGGCGAGCGCGGAGGCGTCGCGGTCGACGGCGAGGACCGAGACGCCGTCGGCCAGCAGGAGGTCGACCGTAGCGCGGCCGATGCCGCCGGCGGCGCCGGTGACGACGGCGGTGCGTGTCTTCGCGGTCATGCGAGCCTCCCGCCGTCGACGGGAAGCGACACGCCGGTCGAATAGGCGGCGGCGTCGCTCCCGAGATAGAGCACGGCCTCGGTCACCTCGCTCGGCCTGCCGAAGCGGCGCAGCGGATAGAGGGCGAGATAGGCCTCGCGGCGGGCCTCGGCATCGGCGCCGGCGGCGGCGAAGGTGCTCTCGAGCATGGCGGATTCGATCGAGCCCGGGCAGACGGAATTGACCCTGACGCCGTCCTCGGCGAAGGCGAGGGCGAGACTGCGCGTCAGCAGCGCGACGGCGCCCTTGCTGGCGGAATAGGGGCCGAGCGCCTTGGAGCCGGTGAGGCCGGCGGTCGATCCGTAGGTCACGACGGCGCCCTTCCTCAGCCGCAGCGCGGCGGCGCAGAGCTGGACCGTGAGAAGCGTGCCGCGCACGTTGAGCGCCAGCATGCCGTCGAAGTCTTCCGGCGCGATCTCGAGGATCGGGGTGCCGCCGCCGATGGTCCCGGCGGCGGTCGCCAGCAGGTCGAGGCCGGCGGAGAGATCGATCCCCGCCCAGGCGCGGCGCGTGTCGGCGATCGAGCCGAGGTCGCAGACGTGGATCTCGGCCCGCGGGCCGATCTCCCCGGCGAGCGCGGCGAGGGGGGCCTCGGCGCGGTCGAGGAGAACGAGGCGGCCGGCGCCCTCCCGCGCCAGCGCCAGCGCCAGATCGCGGCCGAGATGGCCGGCGGCGCCGGTGATCAGCACCGTCTTTCCGGTGAAACGCGTCATGACCGTCCCTTTCCGAGATAGAACTCGCGCAGTTCCTCGATGTCGACGTCCGGTCCGTTCTTGCGCGAATAGGCGAAGCGGCCCTCGCGCAGGATGTGGATCTCGTCGGCGAGTTCGAGCGCCATGGAGACGTTCTGTTCGACCAGGAGCATGGTCAGGCCACGGCCGCGCAGCTTTCGAATGATGTCGGAGATCTCGCCGACGACCTTCGGCGCGAGCGCCGCCGAGGGCTCGTCGAGGAGCAGCATGCGGGGCCGCGCCATGAGTGCCCGGCCGAGCGACAGCATCTGCCGCTCGCCACCGGAGAGGAGGCCGGCGGGGGCCTTGCGGCGGGTCTTCAGGCGCGGGAACTCCTGATAGACCATCTCCAGGTCCTCGGCGACGCCGTGGCGGTCCTTGCGCCGGTGATAGGCGCCGACCAGGATGTTCTCCTCGACGCTGAGGCCGGCGAGAACCTCCTTGCCCTGCGGCACCAGGCTCAACCCCTCGGCGGCCATGGAATGGGCGCCGAGTTCGTCGATGCGGTGACCGTCGAGCAGGATCTCGCCGCTCGTCGGCTTGACCAGCCCGGCCACCGTCTTCATCGCCGTCGACTTGCCGCTGCCGTTGCTGCCGAGGATCGCGCTCAGCCCGCCGGTCGGCACGACGAAGTCGAGGCCGTGGAGGATCTGTACCTTGCCGTAGCCGGCATCGACGTTTCTGCACTCAAGCATCGGCCGCGCGCCCCAATCCGATGTAGGCCTCGATGACCTTGGGATCCTCGACCACGACGTCCGGCGCGCCGTCGGCGATCTTCTCGCCGTAGTCGAGCACGACGACGCGGTCGCAGACCGACTGCACGACGCGCATGACGTGCTCGACGAGGAGCACGGTCACGCCGAATTCGTCGCGCATGCGGCGGATCATGGTGATCAGACGGTCGACGTTGACGGGGGAGAGACCCGCCGCCGGTTCGTCGAGGATGAAGAGGCGCGGACGCGTCGCCAGCCCACGGGCGAGTTCCACCATCCGCTGCTGACCGATCGACAGATCGGTCGCGAGCTTCTCGGCATGGATGTCCATCTCGAAGAGCTTCAGCGTCTCGCGGGCCTCGGCACGGGCCGCGAGCCGCTTCTCGCGGGCCTCGCGGCTCTGCAGGAAGGAGGAGACGTAGCCGGCGCCGGACTGCTGTTGCAGCGCGAGGACGACGTTCTCCTCGACCGTGAGGCTGGAGAAGAGGCGGATCATCTGGAAGGTGCGGGCGACGCCGAGCCGGGCGATCTCGTGCGCCGGAGCGCCGGTGACGTCGCGGCCGTCGACGCGGATGCGGCCGGCGGTGGGGGCGAGCACGCCCGTCAGCAGGTTGACCACGGTGGACTTGCCGGAGCCGTTCGGCCCGATCAGCCCGACGATCTCGCCCTGTCCGACCGAGAAGTCGAAGGCGTCCAGCGCGACCATGCCTTGGAAGGCCTTGGTCAGGGCTTCGGTTTCGACGATGGGGGCCGTCATTTCGCCCTCCGTTGCGCGAGGGTTCCGGCGAGCCCCTGGGGGGCGACGATGATCACGGCGATCAGCAGGGCGCCGAAGAAGATGTGCTTGTAGTCGGCGAGACCGGACAGGAGTTCCGGCAGCAGCACCAGAAGGGCGGCGCCGAGGATCGGCCCCCAGAAGCGGCCGCGCCCGCCGAGCACGACCATGGTGACGATCGAGGCCGACGTCATGACGGTGTAGTCGTCCGGGGTGACGCCGCGGATGTGATAGGCGGAGAGGACGCCGGCGGCGCCGGCGAGGCTCGACGAGATCGCGAAGGCGATCAGCTTGATCGCATTGGTGTTCATGCCGATCGTGCGGGCCAGCGTCTCGTCGTCCCGGACCGCCCGGAGCGCGTCGCCGAAGCGCGAGCTGGTCAACAGCCGGATGACGATCAGGGCGAGGACGGCCACCGCGAGCACGAGGTAGAAGTAGGCGGAGAGGGAGCCGAAGCCCTCGATCGGGTCGACCGAGATCCCGTATTGGCCGCCGGTGAAGTCGGTCCACTGGGCGAGGATCAGATAGACGACGGTCTGGAAGGCGATCGTCATGATGGCCAGGAAGTGGCCCTGCGCGCGCAGCGAGGGCAGGCCGAGCAGCAGGCCGAAGAGACCGGCGACCAGGGTGCCGGCCGGAAGATTGATCCAGAAGGAGGTGCCGAGGTCGCGTCCGAGGATCGCCGCCGTATAGGCGCCGACGCCGAGAAAGGCGGCGTGGGCGAAGGAATACATGCCGGTCCAGCCCATGACGAGGTCGAGGCTGGCGGCGAGGACGACGTAGATGCAGACGACGATGGCGACGTTGACGAAATAGCCGCCCTGTAGAACGCTCGGCACGAGCGCCATCAGGATCGCCAGGAGGAGGAGGGACAGGTTCGTACGCATGTCAGGACCTCTCCGTCTTCAGGCCGAACAGCCCCTGCGGACGGACCGCCAGCACGGCGATGACGATGAGGAAGCCGATGATGTCGCGCATCTCACTGCCGAGATAGCCGGTGACCAGCGCCTCGACGACGCCGAGCCCGAGGCCGGCGACGATCGCCCCCTCGATACTGCCCATGCCGGCCATGACGACGACGATGAAGGCCTTCATCACGACGAGCACGCCGCCGCCGGGCTGGACCATGAAGACGCTCGACATCAGCGCGCCGGAGAGGCCGGCGAGGGAGGAGCCGATCATGAAGGTCACGACGGCGACGCGGCGGACGTTGATGCCGGAGATGCGGGCGACCGTGGCGTTCTCCGACAGGGCGCGCAGCGAGAGCCCGACCCAGGTGAAGCGCAGGACGACGAGGAGAACCGTGACCGTGACCGCGGCGGCGGCGACGATGGCGATGCGCTCGCTCGTCAGGAAGACGGAGCCGAGCCGGATGGCGCCGGCGGGCAGGCCGCTCTTGGCGATCATCGGCTCGGGGCCGGCGACCTTCAGGAACACGTTCTGCAACAGGATCGACAGGCCGAAGGAGGCGATGATCACGTTGGTCGGATCATGCTTGCCGATCGGCAGGAAGATGAACCGCTCGACGCCCCATCCGAAGGCCGCCATGCAGACGATCACCAGGACGAGCGCCGGCAGCGGCGGGAAGCCGAGCCATTGAGAGCCGAGCACGGCGAGATACCCGCCCAGGACGTAGAACTCGCCATGGGCGAAGTTCACGATCTTCAGGATCCCGAAGATGAGCGTCAGACCGAGCGCGACGAGCACGTAACTCGATCCGATCACCACTCCGTTCGCCAGAAATTGTGGCAGAAGCGCCATGCCGAACCCCTTGTCTTCAAGCCTGGTGGCCGACCAGTGACCTTCGGACGGCACCGAAAGGCGACGAGCGTCGCGGCCCGGATCGGCCGATGCCCGTTCGGGCGAGCCTCGGTCCACGGCGCCGCGACGGGGTCGCGGCGCCGTGGACCCGCTTTCAGTCGAACGGCAGCCAGACGCGCTTGCCGTTGCGGACGATGGCGAGGCCGATGGTGAAGGCGACGCCGCCCTTCTCGTCGAACTTGGCGGTGGTGCCGTCGGGGCCCTGGACGAGCGGGAAGTCGCCGAGTTTCATCAGCTGCTGGCGAATGGCGGCGCCGTCCGGCTTGCCGGCGCGGCGGGCGGCCTCGATCAGCGTGCTCATGGAGTCGTAGCCGAGGGCGCTGTAGACGTCGGCGTCCTTGCCGTAGGCGGCGCGGAAGGCCTTGGCGAATTCGGCGCCGTGCTTGTTCGGGGTGCTCGGCTCGAACATCGAGGAGACCGCGAAGCCTTCCGAGGCCGGTCCGGCGAGTTCGATCAGCTTGTCGCTCATCATCGAACCGGAGCCGACGATCTGAATCTTGATCCCGAGCTCACCGGACTGCTTGATGATCTGCGCGCCGGAGTCCATCAGGCCGGCGATGTAGATCGCATCGGGCGCCTGGGCGCGGACGTTGGTGAGCGTCGAGTAGAAGTCCTTCTCGCCGGGATTGTAGGACTCCATGGAGAGGATCTTGCCGCCGGCGGCCTCGTAGTCCTTCTTGAACTGGTCGGCGAGGGACTTTCCGTAGATCGAGTTCTCGAAGAGCACGACCGTCTTCTTGGCCTTGAGCCGGTTCAGCGTGTCTTCGGCGGTCTGGCGGCCCTGCGCCACGCTGCCGGGGAAGGCGCGGAAGAACCAGGGGTCGCCGGCCGTGTTGGCGTCGGTGACGGCCGAGGAGGTGGAGCCGGCGGAGACCATCGGCACCTTGTATTCGCGCGCGACCTTGGTCTCGGCGGCGGCCACGGCGCTGACGTAGGTGCCGCTGATGGCGACGACGCCGTCCTGCTCGACGAGCTTGCGAACCGCGGTGACGCCCTTGGTCGGATTGCCCTCGTCGTCCTCGATGAAGACCTTCACCGGCTCGCCGAAGGCGCCGCCCTTCTCGTTCGCCGTCTTGATCGCGAATTCGATGCCTTCGCGGATCGACGTTCCCGCCAGCGAGGCGGCCCCGGACAGGGGCAGCAACACGCCGAGCTTGAGCTGTTCGGCGTGGACCGCCGGGGCGGAGAAGGCCGTCAACGACAGCCCGAGAGCGACCGCCTTCGCGGTCTCGAATAGAGTCGCCATGTTCACCTCTCGCGTCCGTGGAGCATCGATTTTCGATTTTTTATATTGCATTACGATAAAGAAAATTATATTGTGCAGTGAAATGGTCGTCAAGTATGACGGCGCACTTTCTCTGGGGGACGCCTGGGATGGGCAAAGAGAGCACGCTGTTCGTGAAGTCGCTGGAGAAGGCCTTTCAGCTTCTGGAGGCCTTCGAGAAGAGCGGCGACGGTGGGCGCCTGTCGCATACGGAGATGCGTGAATTGACCGGCATGGACGCCAGCACCGTCCAGCGCATGTCCTACACTCTGGTGCAGCTCGGCTATCTCGAGCGGGGGCAGAACCGCACCTACATGCTCGGCAAGAAGTTTCTGCACTTCACGTTCGAGTATCTGCGCCATTCGACGACGATTCAGCGGGCGAGCCCGATCCTCATGGATCTCCAGGAGGAGACCGGCGAGCGCATCGACCTCAGCCTCTTCGAGGATCTGGAGATCGTCTACGCGCTGAGACGTCAGACCAAGCGGCAGACCTTCTTCGCGACCCTCACCGGGCGGCGCGTGCCCTCCTTCGCCTCCTCGGGCGGGCGGGCGGTGATGGGGCATCTGCCAGAGGACGTCGTCGACGACATCCTCGATCGATCGAACCGGATCGCCATCACCCCGAAGACGGTCACCTCCAAGCCGGAGATCCTGGCGGCGATTCGGGAATCGCGCGAGCTCGGCTATGCCCTGTGCATCGAGCAGATGATGCTGGGCGAGATCGTGCTGGCGAGCCCGATCTTCGACGAGAAGAACGTGCCGATCGGCGCTGTCCACATCGCCGGCTCGCTCTCGGAATGGGAGCCGGAGGCGTTCCGCAAGATCCACGCGCCGCTGGCGATCTCGTCCGCGCGCACGATCTCCTCCAAGTCGTGAGGGCGAGGGACGCGGGCGCCGTCGCGCGTCCGGTCCTCGCCGAAAGCCACGAAGGGACGGGCGTTTCGGCGCTCGGCCCCGGCGATCGCGCGCGCGTTTCGCGGTGAGGACGGGGGCGAGGGGATCCCCTGGGCCGGGCGGCCGCCATTGACAATTCGAAGGATCTCAAAGTATCGCTGAGGAAGAGATCGCTCGAAGACTTCCCGGAGGCCTTCGCGAGGTGACATGACAGTCACCCGAACGATCGACGACAAGAAGAGTGCCGCGCATCGCACGAGGGGTTCGACACCCGTCGTCGAGGAAGCGGCGACGAAACATCCACCAAGGATGTTCGGGGAGGAAGGCATGGCACGGCTGCCGAGGACGCAGCCGCTCTCCGCCGGTGGCGAGGGGGTGGTGCGGCGTGCCTGGGAACGCTTCCTGTCCGGTGACGGTGTTCCGCGCGATGCCGTCCGCCGGATGGTCGAGGATTCCTGGCGGCGATGCCTCGATCACGGCGTCGACCCGATCCGCCGCGCGGCGCCGCTGGCGGTTTCCGACGAGGAGATCCACGGCCTCTTGAACCGGCAGGCGGACCTCGTCGAGGCGGCGCGGCCGGTGATGGCGCAGGCCCGGGAATTTCTCTCCGAATCCGGAACCATGATGATCCTGACCGACCCGCAGGGGGTGATCCTGTCGGTCGAGGGCGATCCCGCCGCCAAGGATCACGGACGCTCGGTGCATCTGATGCCCGGCGCGCTGTGGACCGAGGGGGTGAGCGGCACCAACGCCATCGGCACCGCGCTCGCCTCGGGCAAGCCGGCGCAGATCTGCGCCGCCGAGCATTTCTGCGAGGGCATCAAGCAGTGGACCTGTTCGGCGAGCATCATCCGTGATCCCTACGACGGGACGGTGGTCGGCGTCCTCGACGTCTCCGGCCTCTCCGGTCACCACAATTCCCATTGTCTCGCCCTGGTCGTCACCGGCGCCGGGCGGATCGAGACCCGGCTGGCGGCGCTCGAGATGGAGAAGCGCACGCGCCTCCTCGACGTCACGCTGAGCGGGCCGCGACGGTGGGGGGACGGCGGCCTGGTGGTCTTCGATCGGCGCGGCCGGATGGTGCGCGCCAACGAGGGCGCCAGCCTGTTCCTCGAGACGATCGGGCTCGATCTCGGCGTCTGCGGCGCGCTGCGGCTGCCGCCGGACGGCGGGGCGGACGGCCTCGACGGGCGGACGCTGCCGGATTGGCTGCGGCCCGACTGGATCGAGCCGGTGATCGACCGCGACGAACGGCTCGGCACGGTGCTGGCGCTGCCGATGTCCGGTCCCTCCGTCCGCATCGCCGCCGCGCCGCGCGAGACGGCGAAGGAGACCGCCAACATCGTCGGCCACAGCGCGGTGATGGAACAGGTGAAGTCGCGGGCGCTGCAACTGGCCAAGCTCACCGTGCCGACCCTCCTGCTCGGGCCGACAGGGTCGGGCAAGGAGGTGCTGGCGCGGGCGCTGCACGATGCCGGACCGCAGGCGAAGGGCCCCTTCGTGCCGCTCAATTGCGGCTGCATGACCCGCGACCTCCTGGCGAGCGAACTCTTCGGCTATGCCGAGGGCGCCTTTACCGGGGCGCGGCGCGGCGGCATGGTCGGCAAGTTCGAGGCCGCCGACGGCGGCACGCTGTTCCTCGACGAGATCGGGGAGATGCCGCTCGACCTCCAGGCCCATCTGCTGCGCGTGTTGGAGGACGGCGCGGTCTATCGGCTCGGCGAGAACCGGCCGCGCAAGGTCCGGGTCCGGGTGGTCGCGGCGACCAATCGCGATCTGCGCGCCGAGGTCGCCGAGGGCCGCTTCCGCATGGACCTCTACTACCGGCTCGCCGTCACGGTGCTGCGGCTGCCGCGTCTGGACGAGCGGCGCGAGGACATCCCGCTGCTGGTGCAGCATTTCCTCGATCAGGGCATGCGCCGCTTCGGCACCGCGCGCAAACTCCCGACGCACGATCTGATGGATCTGCTGACGGCCCACTCCTGGCTCGGCAACGTTCGCGAGCTGCGCAACGTGGTCGAGGGCATGCTGCTGCTGTCGCAGAGCGACACGCTCACCCGCGCCGACCTGCCGCCCGACTTCGTCGTGCCGGCGGCGCGCCCGGCCGTCGCCGCCGCGCCGGCCCCCTCGCGCCGGCCGGCCGACGAACGCGCCGCGCTCTTCGCCGCGATCGCGGCCGAGGACGGCAATCTCACCCGCACCGCCCGCCGGCTCGGCATCGCCAAGAGCACGCTCTACGAGAAGCTCAAGCGGCACGGCATCGATCGCGGCGCCATCGAGACGCTCGGCTCGGCCGACTGATCCTCCCCCGTCTCCGTCTCATCCGCCTTCGTCGCGCCGTTCGGCGGGCGTCCGGCCGACCGTCCGGCGGCGTCTGTTGCGGACGCGAACCGGACGTTCCTCGGACGCGAAGGCGACCCTGCTCCATCCCGAAAAACCCTTATTCGCCAGAGGCAGCACGCCCCAGGTGAAGTTGGTACGGCCCTTGCGGATCTCTTCGGCGACGGGGGGACCGCCTCCGTCGACAAGAAAAGACGAACGGAGGAAACAGTGGGACACCAGCACATCCCCGTCCAGGTGATGGGCATCGACGCCGGCGGCACGATGACCGACACCTTCTTCGTGCGGGCCGACGGACGTTTCGTCGTCGGCAAGGCGCAGTCGAACCCGGGCGATGAGTCGCTCGCCATCTTCAACTCCTCGGTGGACGCTCTCGCCCACTGGAACCGCGGCGTCGACGACGTCTATCCGGAGCTCGTCACCTGCGTCTATTCCGGCACCGCGATGCTCAACCGCATCCTGATGCGCAAGGGGCTCGACGTCGGCCTGATCTGCAACAAGGGCTTCGAGCAGATCCATTCGATGGGCCGGGCGCTGCAGAGCTATCTCGGCTACGCGCTCGAGGACCGCATCCACCTCAACACCCACCGCTACGACGAACCGCTGGTGCCGGTTTCCCGCACGCGCGGCGTCACCGAGCGCACCGACGTTCAGGGCAAGATCGCGATCCCCCTGCGCGAGGAGGAGGTGCGTCAGGCCGTCCGCGATCTCGTCGCCCTCGGCTCGCAGGCGATCGTGATCTGCCTGCTCCAGTCGCACAAGAACGAGACCAACGAGCAGCGCGCCCGTGACGTCGCGCGCGAGGAACTCGCCGCCCTCGGCAGCGACATCCCGGTCTTCGCCTCGGTCGACTACTACCCGTCGCGCAAGGAAAGCCACCGGATGAACACCACCATCCTGGAGGCCTACGGCGCCGAACCGTCGCGTCAGACGCTGAAGAAGGTGTCCGATCGCTTCAAGGATCATGGCGCCAAGTTCGATCTGCGCGTGATGGCGACCCATGGCGGCACCATCTCCTGGAAGGCCAAGGAACTCGCCCGCACCATCGTTTCCGGTCCGATCGGCGGCGTCATCGGGTCGAAACTGCTCGGCGAGGCGCTCGGGCACGAGAACGTCGCCTGTTCCGACATCGGCGGCACCTCCTTCGACGTGGCGCTGATCACCAAGGGCAGCTTCGCCATCAAGTCGGATCCCGACATGGCCCGCCTCGTCCTGTCGCTGCCGCTGGTGGCGATGGACTCGGTCGGCGCCGGCGCCGGCTCCTTCGTGCGCCTCGACCCCTATTCGAAGTCGATCAAGCTCGGCCCGGATTCGGCCGGCTACCGGGTCGGCACCTGCTGGCCGGAGAGCGGTCTCGACACGGTCTCGGTCTCCGACTGCCACGTCGTGCTCGGCTATCTCAACCCCGACAACTTCCTCGGCGGGGCGATCAAACTCGACGTCGATCGGGCGCGCCGGCACATCAAGGAGCAGATCGCCGATCCGCTCGGCCTCTCGGTCGAGGACGCGGCCGCCGGCGTCATCGAGCTGCTCGATCTGACGCTGTCGGAATATCTGCGCGCCAACATCTCCGCCAAGGGCTACAACCCGGCCGACTTCACCTGCTTCTCCTATGGCGGCGCCGGTCCGGTCCACACCTATGGATACACCGAAGGCGTCGGCTTCAAGGACGTGGTGGTGCCCGCCTGGGCCGCCGGCTTCTCCGCCTTCGGCTGCGCCTGCGCCGACTTCGAATATCGCTACGACAAGTCGGTCGACCTCGGCGTGGCGCAGGTCGCCACCGACGAGGCCAAGGCGGCGGCCTGCGCGACGCTGCAGGACGCGTGGTCGGAACTGGCGCTGAAGGTGATCGACGAGTTCGTCATCAACGGCTTCCGGCCCGAGGACGTGCTGCTGATCCCCGGCTACAAGATGCAGTACATGGGCCAGCTCAACGATCTCGAGATCGTCTCGCCGGTCGCCACCGCCGCCACCGCCGACGATTGGAACGCGATCGTCGAGGCCTTCGAGACCACCTACGGCCGCGTCTACGCCTCCTCGGCCCGCTCGCCCGAACTCGGCTTCTCGATCACCGGCGCGATCCTGCGCGGCACCGTCGTCACCCAGAAGCCGGTTCTGCCGGAGGACGTCGACGCCGGTCCGATCCCGCCCGAAGAGGCGCGCCTCGGTCATCGGCCGTTCTACCGCCACAAGAAGTGGGTCGACGCCACCCTCTGGAAGATGGAGGCGCTCAAGGCCGGCAACCACATCGTCGGCCCGGCGATCATCGAATCCGACGCGACGACCTTCGTCGTTCCCGACGGTTTCGAGACCTTCGTCGACAAGCATCGCCTGTTCCACCTCAAAGAAGTGAAGTGAAGGGAGCCCGACCCATGAACCAGAGCACCATGCACAAGGGGATCGGTGGCGCGCCCTTCGCCGATCTGTTGAAGAACGGCCAGACGCTGAAGGAATTCCGCGACGGCATCATCGAGCGGACCAAGAAGACCGGCTTCTACGACGGCCGCGAGACGCTGGAGCTGCGCGACAGCGACCCGATCGGTTACGAGAAGCTGTTCTCCAAGCTCCGCGGCGGCCTCGTCCACGCCCGCGAGACGGCGAAGAAGATCGCCGCGAGCCCGATCGTCGAGCAGGAGGGCGAGCTCTGCTTCACCCTCTACAACGCCGCCGGCGACTGCGTCCTGACCTCGACCGGCATCATCATCCACGTCGGCACCATGGGTGCGGCGATCAAATACATGATCGAGAACGACTGGGAGACCAACCCGGGCATCAATCCGGGCGACATGTTCACCACCAACGACTGCGCCATCGGCAACGTCCACCCCTGCGACATCGCCACGATCGTACCGATCTTCTGGGAGGGCCGGCTGATCGGCTGGGTCGGCGGCGTCACCCACGTCATCGACACCGGCGCGGTGACGCCGGGCTCGATGTCGACCGGGCAGGTGCAGCGCTTCGGCGACGGCTACATGATCACCTGCCGCAAGACCGGCGTGAACGACACGCCGCTGCGCGACTGGCTGCACGAGAGCCAGCGCTCGGTGCGCACGCCCAAGTACTGGATCCTCGACGAGCGCACCCGCATCGCCGGCTGCCACATGATCCGTGATCTCGTCGAGGAGGTGATCCGCGCCGACGGCATCGAGGCCTACGAGAAGTTCGCCTTCGAGGTCATCGAGGAGGGGCGCCGGGGTCTGATGAGCCGCATCAAGGCGATGACCCTGCCGGGCAAGTATCGCAAGGTCTCCTTCGTCGACGTGCCCTACAAGCACGACGACGTCCAGGTCTCCTCCGCCTTCGCCAAGCTCGACAGCATCATGCACTCGCCGTGCGAGATGACGATCCGCAAGGACGGCAGTTGGAAGCTCGACTTCGAGGGCGCGAGCCGCTGGGGCTGGCACACGTTCAACGCCCATCAGGTGGCCTTCACCTCGGGCATCTGGGTGATGATGTGTCAGACGCTGGTTCCGACCCAGCGCATCAACGACGGCGCCTATTTCGCCACCGACTTCCGCCTGCCCAAGGGCACCTGGTGCAATCCGGACGACCGGCGCACCGGCCATGCCTATGCCTGGCACTTCCTGGTGTCCGGTTGGGCGGCGCTGTGGCGCGGTCTCGGCCAAGCCTATTTCAGCCGCGGCTATCTGGAAGAGGTCAACGCCGGCAACGCCAACACCTCCAACTGGCTGCAGGGCGGCGGCATCAACCAGGACGGCGAGATCCACGCCGTCAATTCCTTCGAGGCCTCGTCCTGCGGCACCGGCGCCTGCGCCGTCAAGGACGGGCTCAACCACGCCGCCGCCATCTGGAACCCGGAAGGCGACATGGGCGACATCGAGATCTGGGAGATGGCAGAGCCGCTCCTCTATCTCGGCCGCAACGTCAAGACCAACTCCGGCGGCTACGGCAAGTATCGCGGCGGTTGCGGGTTCGAGACGCTGCGCATGGTCTGGAACGCCCAGGACTGGACCATGTTCTTCATGGGCAACGGCTTCATGAACTCCGACTGGGGCATGATGGGCGGCTACCCCTCGGCGACCGGCTATCGTTTCGAGGCCCACGACACGGGGCTGAAGGAGCGCATCGCCATCGGCGACAGCCTGCCGCTCGGCGGCGATCTCGATCCGACGCATCCGGACTACGAGCGTCATCTCGATGCCACCGCCCGCATCAAGCGCGACAAGCAGTGCATCACCACGGAGGATTGCTACGACAACTACGATCTCTATCTGAACTACCTGCGCGGCGGCCCCGGCTTCGGCGATCCGATCGATCGTGACCCGAAGGCGATCGAAGCCGACCTCAACGGCAAGTTCCTGCTGCCCGGCTACGCCGCCAAGGTCTACGGGGCGGTCTTCACCGAGGCCGACGGCGTCTTCACCGTCGACGCGGCCGCGACCGCCCGGCGCCGGGCCGAGATCCGCAAGGAACGTCTCGCCCGCGCGGTGCCGACCCGCAACTGGATGAAGGAGGAACGGGCCCGCATCCTCGACAAGCACGCCTCGGTGCAGGTCAAGCACATGTTCGCCACCTCCTTCGCCCTCTCGGAGAAGTTCACCGCCGAATTCAAGACCTTCTGGGATCTGCCGGCGGATTGGACACTCTGCGAGGACGAACTCGACGTGCCGACCTACGGCTCGAAGCACCGCATGGACCTGTCGCTCATGCCCGACGTCAGGACCGTCGTTCAGGTCGAAGAGTGACACCGACCGACACGCACGAACCAAACGTCAGGAGGAAATCCCATGTCGTCCTACACCAACGAGCAAGTCTCTCATCTGATCGACGGCACTCTCGACTGGGAGACCATGTTCCGCATGCTCTCCATGCCGAAGGACCACGATCGCTTCGCGCAATACGTCGCCGCCCTGCAGAGCAAGGTGAAGTTCAAGGACAAGATCGTCCTGCCGCTCGGCCCCCATCTCCACATCGTCCAGAAGGCCGATACGAAGGCGTGGGTGACCATGTGCGACTGCGGTCACGACTTCGGCGACTACCGCGAGAACTGGAAGCTGAACGCGGTGGTCTACGTTCGCGACACCGAAGAGGCGATGGTCGACGTCTATCCCAAGCTGATGGCGCCGGACACCAACTGGCAGGTCTATCGCGAATACTACTGCCCGAAGTGCGGCGCGATGCACGACGTCGAAGCGCCGACGCCGTGGTACCCGGTGATCCACGACTTCGAACCGGACATCGAGGCCTTCTATCGCGACTGGGTGAACCTGCCCGTCCCTGAACGGGCCTGACCCCACGCCCTCGCGACGTCGCCGCCGGCTCCTCCCGCCGGCGGCGATGCCGCGCCGGTTCGCCCTCCCGGGCGACGTTCCCGCCGCGACCGTGACGGCCCGATGCGGAGCCGTGGAAGACGCCGATGGATGCGACGATCACTTCCGCCGCCGTGGTGGCGCTCGCCGAGACCGGCGACAAGACCCAGATCCTCTCGATGGTTCTCGCCGGGCGGTGGCGCCGGCCGGGGCCGATCCTCCTCGGGATCCTGGTGGCGACGCTCGCCAATCACCTGCCCGCCGCGCTGATCGGCGTCGAGATCGCCTCGGCCTTTTCTCCGGAGATCTTTCGCCGGGTGACGGCGGCCTCGTTCCTGGTCATGGCCGTCTGGATCCTGATCCCCGACCGGCCGGACGCCGACGACGACCGGCCGCCGAAGGGCGGGGTCTTCGTGGCGACCGTGATCGCCTTCTTTCTCGCCGAGATGGGCGACAAGACGCAGTTGGCCACCGTCGCGCTCGGGTCGCGCTTCGGCGACGTGGCCGGTGTCACCGCCGGGACGACGATCGGCATGATGCTGGCGAACGTGCCGGCGGTGCTCCTCGGCGGCGCCCTGATGCGCCGTCTCGACGGACGCTACGTGCGGCCGCTCACCGCCGCCGTCTTCGCCGGCCTCGCCGTCGCGACGCTCCTCTGAGGCGGCGCGGGGTGGGGGGGCCCGTCGTCGTCGATCGGGCGGAAAAGGCGAGGTGCTTAAACTTTTAAATTCTCTTTTCGAAATAAATCCATTCCGGTCCGGCATTCTCCCGCCTCGATGGAAGAGGATGCCGTCGATGCGTTCCGTCGATACCGAGGCCAATGACGCTCGAGCGCCTGGAGATTTCTCCAGGGCGGTGCTTCGTCTTTCGACGTTTCTCACGTTGCTCGTGCTGGTTCTGGTGTGGGGTGGCGTCTACGCCTATCTCGACATGGATCGGAAGTGGACGGTCGACGCGGCGGTCGCGAAGACGACCAACATCGCTCGCGTCTTCGACGAATACGTCTCGAACACGATCAAGAGCATCGACAAGAACCTCATCTTTCTGCGCCACGCGCGCGAGAACGAGCCGACGGACTTCGATCTGCCGGCGTGGACGACGAATTCGTATTTTCTGCGCGACATGACCGTCCAGATGGCTCTGATCGGCGCCGACGGGTTCCTCGTCTCGACCAACGTCGATCGCCACGCCAAGCACATGGACCTGTCCGACCGGGAGCATTTCCGCGTCCATGCCGATCGCGCCGGCGACGAACTCTTCGTCTCCAAGCCGGTTCTCGGCCGCGCCACCGGGAAATGGACGATCCAGCTGACCCGGCGCGTCTTCAATCCCGACGGGTCGTTCGGGGGCGTGCTGGTCGCCTCGCTCGATCCCTACAACCTCTCCAACTTCTTCGACCGCATCGATCTCGGCAAGAACGGCGCCATCACGCTGATCGGCGACGACGGCGTCATCCGAGCGCGCGGCGGGCTCGATCGCGAGACGCTCGGCCGTTCGATCGTCGGGACGCCGCTGCATCGTGCCATGCACGGGGCGGTGGAAGGTCTCTATCGCGGGGAGGGGCCGGTCGGCCCCGGCGAACGGATGATCGCCTTCCGCCACCTGAAGGAATTTCCGCTGTCCGTGAGCGTGGCCGAGGACGAGGCGGAAGTGCTCGCGCCACATCTCGAGAAGCGGCGCTGGCTCGTCTGGTCGGCGCTGGGCGTCAGCATCGCCGTGGCCGCTCTGATGGTCATCGGCATCGGCCACGAAATGCGGCTGATCCGGGCGACGCGCGGGCGGCTCGCCGACGGACGGCGGATCGCGCGCAAGTCTCAGGAACTCGAGGCGACGCTCGCTCGGGTGGGCCAGGGCATCGTCATGTACGACGGCGACGGGCGGCTGCGGGTGATCAACCGGCGCGCGGTGGTCCTTCTGGATCTGGCGGCGGAGCCGCAGGTCGGCGAGCCGGTTCCCGATCACCTCGTCCGCCTCTTCGCGCTCGACATTCGCGAGGACGACACGCGCGACTACCAGATCGCCGGGCGCGACGTCGAAATCTCCACCACGGAGATGCCCGACGGCGGGATGCTCGTCACCCTGACCGACATCTCCATTCATCGGCGCAACGCGGCGGTCCTCGCCGAGGCGCGCGATCGGGCGGAGGCCGCCACGCGCGCCCGCACGGCCTTCCTGGCGACGATGAGCCACGAATTGCGGACGCCGCTCAACGGCGTCGTCGGAACGATCGGCCTGCTCGAGCAGGAGGACGACGCCGAGGAGCGCGCCCTCTATCTGCGGACGATGCGGCGATCCGCCGAACATCTCCTGCAGATCATCGACGACATCCTCGACATCACCAAGCTCGAGGCCGACCGGGTCGGGTTCGAGCGGCGGCCGTTCGAGGTCGCTGCGCTCGTCCGCACCGCGACCGATCTGGTCGCGTCGCGGGCGCAGGAGAAGGGGCTGGCGATCGAGGTCGATCTCGACGCGGCGGTGCCGGCGGTTCTGTCGGGCGACGCCGGACGTCTGCGTCAGGTCCTGGTCAATCTCCTCGGCAACGCGGTGAAGTTCACGGAGGCGGGCACCGTCACCGTCCGTGTCGATCTCGAGAGCGAGTGTCTCTTCTCAGACGTCGCCGCCCTGCGGATCCGCGTCGAGGACACCGGCATCGGGATCGCCGAGGAGGATCTCGGCCATCTCTTCGTGAAATTCTCGCAGCTCGACGGGTCGATCACGCGCCGCTTCGGTGGCACCGGCCTCGGTCTGGCGATCTCGCGCGAGCTCGTCGAGAAGATGGGCGGGCGCATCGACGTCGCCAGCCGTCTCGGGGAGGGCTCGACGTTCACCGTCGTCGTCCCCCTGGAGATCGCGGCGGCGGACGAGGTCGCGCCGGCGCCGGCCGCCGTGGAGGCGTCGCCGGTGACGGCGATCGGGCTCGACGTCCTCCTCGCCGAGGACAATCCGACCAACACGCTCGTCGCGACCCGGCTGCTCGAGAAGATGGGGCATCGCGTGGTCGCGGTCGCGGACGGCCGCGCGGCCGTCGAGGCGCTCGCGGCCGGTCGCTTCGACCTCGTCCTGATGGACATGATGATGCCGGTGATGGACGGATTGACGGCGACGCGGCTCATCCGGTCCGGCGACCGCGCGACGGCGGACATCCCGATCGTCGCCTTGACCGCCAACGCCTTGGCGGAGGACCGCGACGCGGCCCTCGCCGCCGGGGCGGATACGTTCGTCACCAAGCCGGTGACGGTCGAAAAGCTCCTCTCCGCGCTCGTCGCGGCGATGAGGACGTCGGCCCAGGCCGATCCCGGTGGCGCCGGTTCGACGGCGCGTCCGCGTCCGGTCGAAGCGTCGGGCTGACGGTCTCGAGGGGCGGGGACGGGCACGGGCGCTCCGAGGGGAAGGCGCCCGTCCGCGATCGTCGGGGGCCGCCTCAGTGGCGGAAGGCGCGCGAGCGTTCCATCGTGCCGCCGTGCGGTCCGGTGCGCATCACCGAACAGGAGCGATCGGGGCTGCTGCAGGTTCGCGTCCGGTCGAGGGTGCCGCCGCGCGGGCCGGTGGTCTCGCGGGTGGCGGTGCAGCTTCCGTCGGCGCAGGTGCGGGTCTGGGCGGTCGAACCGCCGCGCCAGCCGGTGGCGGCGCTGGTGCCGGTGCAGCTTCCGTCGGCGCATTCGACGGCGCGCGCGTGCGAGGTCACCCGACCGCCGTAGACCGGCCCCGGCACGGGTCCCGGGATCGGCGCCGGCGCGTAGGTCGCCCAGCGGCGATACCAGGGGTAGGCCGCGTAATGGCTGTCCCAATAGAGCTTGCCGAAGGTCACCACGCCGATGCCGACGGTGGTGGCGACGGCCGGCGTCAGCACCACCGTCGCGCCCGCCCGCGAGACGAGGATCCAGCGCGCCGACATCCAGCCGCGCACCGGCCCGATCCCGACGTCGCACCAACCGTAGTCGGCGAGGCAGCCGTGGGTGACGATCGCCGTCCCGGCCGGCACCACGGTGACGACGGGATAGCCGGTCGACGGGCCGGCGCGCAGATTGACCGTGCCGACGGTGACGGCGGGCGCGGCGGCGAGCGTCGCGCTGGGGAGGGCGAGGGCGAGAACGAGCGCGCCGGCCGCGAGAAGGCGTCGTATCATGAGTGGGTTCCTCGTCTTGCGACCGGCGCGGGAACGGCCGGTCCTGATGCCGATCCTGCGTCGCGTGCTTTGCGCGAGGATCTCGGCTCCGTGGCATTTCGTTTCGATCCGTGTCGGCGCGTTTCAACCGCCGCCGCGTCCGCGTTCGTCGACGATGCGGCCGTCGATCAGCTCGATCGTCCGATCGAAATGGTCGGCCGCGCGCAGATCGTGGGTGACCACGACGATCGCCGCGCCGCGCTCGTCGGCGATGCGGCGGAAGAGGCCGATCACCTGACGGCCTCGGCGTCCGTCGAGGGCGGCGGTCGGCTCGTCGGCGAGGAGCAGCGCCGGATCGTTGGCGAGGGCGCGGGCGATCGCGACCCGTTGTTGCTCGCCGCCGGAGAGCCGCGTCGGCAGATTGCCGACACGCGAGCCGAGGCCGAGCCCGTCGAGCAGACGTTCGGCATGGCGCCGGGCGTCGCGCGGCGGCACGTCGTCGATCTCCATCGCCAGGGCGACGTTCTCGCCCGCCGTCAGGAACGGGATGAGATTGGCCTTCTGAAAGACGAAGCCGATGTTGCGGCGCCGGAAGTCGCGCAGCCGATCGAGATCGGCGCCGGGGCCGGAGACGCGCGCGCCGTGAAAGCGCACGTCGCCGGCCGAGGGCGGCTCGAGCAGACCGGCGATCAGCAGGAGCGTGCTCTTGCCCGAGCCGCTCGGCCCGACCACGGCGACCAGTTCGCCGGCGTGGACCTCGAAGGAGACGCCGTCGAGCGCAGTCACCACCGTGTCGCCGCTCGCGTAGCGGCGCGTCGCGTCTCGCACCGCGAGGACCGGACCGCCGTTCACGACAACACCTCCTGCGCGCGGACCCGCAGGGCACGCGAGATGCCGAGCAGCCCGGCGAGACCGCAGACCACGCCGACCACCAGCGACAACAGCGTGAAGTCGAGCGGAGCGATGATCACCCGGCGTGGAAAATGCGGGAACACCAGCATCGACATGAGGAGGCCGAGGCCGAGGGCGCCGGCGCCGATCAGATAGGACTGCTCGAGGATCATCGCGACGATCACCCGGTTGCGCGCGCCGATCAGCTTCAGCATGGCGATCTGATGCAGCTTCTCCAGGGTCAGCATGTAGATGATCAGCGAGATCACGATCGACATCACCACCATGAGGACCCCCGTGAAGGCCAGGATCTGCAGGCGCAGACGCCACAGCCGTTGATCGAGCAGCAGCGAGCGCTGGTCGGCGCGCGACAGCACGGCGACGTCGCCCCAGGCGAGAAGGCGCGATCGGACCTCGGCCTCGTCGGCGCCCGGGGCGAGGGTGAGGAGAACCGCCGAGATCTTGCCGTCCTGCGGAACCGAACTGCCGCTCGGCGCGGCCGCCGTGGTGGCGCCGGCCGCGGCGCGGGCGAGCAGGATCTCCTCGGCGCTGCGCGTCCGGGCGATGGCGGAGACGTCGGCCACGGTGAGGAACATCAATCCGTCGCCGCTCGCGTCGACCATGCCGCGCGTGGTGCCGACCACCGTGTAGTCGTCGTGGGCGAGCGTGAAGCGGTCGCCGAGCCGCAGACCGATGCTCTCGTCGGCGATCGCCTCGAAATGGCCGGCGGCGAGCCCGCGCCCCGAGGCGAGCGTCAGCCAGTCGCCGCGATCGGTCGGGACGTCGAGCCCGGTGATCGCGGCGCGCAGATCGCGGCCCTCGAACGGGAACTGCCGGCTGATCTGAGCGAACCGGCGCACCGAGCCGACGCCGGGGACGCCCGCGCAGCGCCGATCGACGTCGGCGGAGATCGCCGAACTCTCCGAGAAGGGACCGGCGCGGCCGCCCTGGACGACCCAGAGATCGGCGCCGATGCGGTCGACGATCAGGAGCGCGTCGCCGACGATGCCGCGATAGAGGCCGATCATGCCGGTCGCCGCCATGACCAGGAAGCCGACCCCGATCATCGTCAGGAAGAAGCGCAGGAAACCGTGGCGGACGTCGGCGAGGGCGAGGTTCATCGGCGCTCGTCCCCGGCGGCGACGCGCATGCCCGGATGGAGCGATCGCGGCTCGGTCAGCACCACGTCGCCGGCGGCGAGCCCCTTCACGACCTCGATCCGGTCGCCGCCGATCGCGCCGATCTCGACCGCCCGGCGCCATGCCCGCCCGTCGACGTCGACCCAGACGACGGGCACGCCGTCGCGCCGATCGATCGCGCCGACGGGAACCGCGAGCACGTCGCGCCGGGTTTCGACCGTGATGGTGGCGACGGCGCGCCGGCCGATCGCCCAATCGGGCGGGAGAACGGCCGGCCTCAGGTCGACGGTGAATTCTCGCGTCTCGGTGTCGACCCGGCGGGCGACGCGCCGGACCTCGGCGGCGATCGCTCGCCCGCCGGCGGGCCGGATCGTCGCCGTCTGGCCCGGGGCGAGACGGGCGATCGCGCTCTCGTCGAGACGGGCGGTGAAGACGATCGAGGCGGGGTCGACGATCTCGACGATCTCGGTGCCGGGACCGACGGTGTCGCCGATCCAACGGCCGCGCGAGACGACGACCCCGTCCATGGGCGCGCGGATGATCGCCTCGCCGAGCTTGACGCCGCGCTGTTCGGCGGCGGCGTCGGCGGCGGCGGCCTGAGCGATCGCCTGATCGACCGCCGCCTTCGCCCGGGCGAGATCGGCGGTGGCCTGTCGATGGGTCGAGGCGGCGGCGTCCCGGGCCGCCTCGGTGGTGACGCCCTTCACGAAGAGGGCGTCCTGCCGGTCGAGAGTGGCGAGGGCATTGGCGAGGGCCGCCTCCGAGCGGGCTTCCTCGGCGCGGGCGACGGAGACCGCCTCGCGGGCGGAGCGGCCGGTGGCCAGCGCCGAGTCGAGGTCCCGTCTCAGATCGTCGGCGTCGAGGGTGGCGATCACGCGGCCTCGGGTCACCACGTCGTCGCGGTCGACCGCCATCGTCGCGACGACGCCGGTCAGACGCGAGGCGACCGAGCTGCGACGGGTGGCGTCGAGGGTCGCCGGTCCGGAGAGATCGATCGAGAGATCGCCCGGCATCACCACCACGCGCGCCGCCGCTCGCGGCACCAGCCAGCGATCACCCGCCCAGACCGAGGCGAGAAGACCCGCCATCAGGGGGAGGAGGACGAGCCGAGACGCGCCACGGTTCGGCCGCGAAGGGGGGCGCGGCACGAAGGTCGGCGTCTCCTCGACCGGGCGCGGGGCCCGGGCGTCGGGCCGGCGCATCGAGGGGTCGTTCGACGTCCCCGAGCCGGCCGGCTCCGCGAGCGGCGACGGGAGAACACTCATCCCGTCACTGCCGGCGGATCGCGTCGAAGGCGGCGCGACAGTCGGTGCTCAAGGCGTCCCGCCGGGTGTCGAGACAGGCGGCGATGCGCCCGCCGCCGGGCTGCACGCCCTCGCAATATTTGCGAATGTCGGTGCGGCAGGCGGCGCCGACCGCCCGGATCTGGCGTTGCATCTCCGGCGAGAGCGTCTGGGCGCGCGCGGGGCCGGTGGCGAGGAGACCGGCGACGGCGAGAGCGGCGGCGGTCGCGGCGATGGGGCGGCGGCGGATCGGGGCCATGGGAAGACCTTTCCTTCGGTCGGAGGGGCGTCGACAGGGGGGAGGTCGACGGGAGGCCTCAGACTGGCGTCGCCGCGTATCGCCGGGATGGACGGGATCCTTCGAAATGTTGGATTTCGTCGCCGGATGTAGCGATTTGTAACGAGGTGGACTCCGGCCTTGAAACGGTCGGCGCGCTGAACGACCCTCCGCTCCATGAACACGAACCCACGCAAAATCCTCGTCGTCGACGACGATCCCGAGATCGCGCGGCTCGTCGGCGCGCTCCTGTCGCGCGAGGGGTGGACGGTCGAGACCGTGCAGGACGGCCGCGAGCTCGACGACGCGCTGCACCGCGCCCGGCCCGATCTGATCGTGCTCGATCTGATGCTGCCGGGCGAGGACGGGCTGTCGATCTGTCGCCGCCTCCGCGCCGACGCGGCGATCCCGATCCTGATGCTGACCGCCAAGAGCGACGAGACCGACTGCGTCGTCGGCCTCGAGATCGGGGCGGACGACTATCTCGCCAAGCCCTTCTCGCCGCGCGTGCTGGTCGCCCGCATTCGCGCCCTGCTGCGCCGAGCCGAGGTCCGGCCGGCCCGTCCGGCGTCGCGCCGCTACGCGTTCGACCGCTTCGTGGTCGATCTCGACGCGCGTCTGGTCACCGACGACACCGGCGAGCACGTCGCGCTGACCAGCGCCGAGTTCGATCTCCTCGCCTGTTTCGTCCTCCATCCCCGCCGCGTGTTGTCGCGCGACCAGATCCTCGACTGGACCCACGGCCGCAGCGCCGATCCCTTCGACCGGACCGTCGACATCACCGTGTCGCGGCTGCGCAAGAAGTTCGAGACGCTCGATCCCGACAATCGGCTGATCGGTACGATCCGCAACGGCGGCTATCTCCTGACCGCCCCCGTCCGCATGGTGCCGTGATGGTGCGTCTCGGCCTCACCACCCGCCTCGTGGCCATCGGCGTCGCCCTCCTGCTGACGCTGTGGATCGCGCTGGTCGCCGCCTATTATCGCTCGAACGGGCTCGACCGCGCCGCCACGCGCCCGCCGGTGACCCAGATCCGCGCCATCGCCGATGCCCTCTCGGCCTCGGCGCCGGGCGCGCGCGGCGAGCTCCTCGAGGCGATCTCCTCGTCGATCCTGAGCGCGACGCTCGAGCCGCCGCGGGCCGCCGCCGCCGTGCCGGAGACCGACGAGCCGGAGATCGGGGACGACCTGCGCGACGCGGCGGATTTCGTCGAATACACCGCGCTGATCGGGGATCGTCTCCTGTCGATCCATCGGCTCGGCCGGCCGCGTCAGACCTTCGGGCCGTCGTCGCTGTTCGCCTCGGCGATCGGCTCGCTGCGGTTCCGCCTGCGCCTCGCCGACGGCGCGATCCTGCGTCTCGACACGCGCACGCCCTTCGTCGTCACCCTCTTCGGCCTGCCGGCGGGCGTCGGCGCCGGGCTCATCGGGACGATCTTCGCGCTGGCCGCCCTGGTGCTCCTCCATCGCGAGATCCGGCCGCTGACGGCGCTCGCCGCCGCCGTCGACCGTATCGATCCGACCGGCACGCCGGTCGCGCTGCCGGCGATCTCGGTGCGCGCGCCCGAGACCTTCACCCTCCTGACCGCCTTCGAGCGCATGCAGACGCGCCTCCAGGCCCTGATCGCCGGCCGTTTCGCCCTGATCGGAGGGGTTCAGCACGACGTCCGTTCCTTCGCCACGCGGCTGCGGCTGCGCGTCGAGCACATCGCCGACCCGAGCGAGCGCGACAAGGCGATCGCCGACATCGACGACATGATCGGCCTTCTCGACAACGCGCTCCTCACCGCCCGCGCCGGGGTCGGCCGGCTCGACCAGGAACTGGTCGATCTCGCCGCGCTGATCCGCCAGGAGGTGGCCGATCTCGGCGCCTCCGGCGGGCCGATCCGCCTCGGCGTCGCGCCGCCCGCGTCGCGGGAGCTGCCGGTCCTCCTCGATCGCACCGCCTTCCGCCGCATCGTCGCCAATCTGGTCGACAACGCGGTCAAGTTCGGCCGAGAGGCGACGGTGGATCTCGAGGAGCGCCAGGGCCGGGCGATCGTCTCGGTGAGCGACGCCGGCAGCGGCATCGCGCCGGAGGCCGTCGCTCTCCTCTTCGAGCCCTTCGTGCGCGGCGAACCCTCGCGAGCGCGCCGCACCGGCGGCGCCGGCCTCGGCCTCGCGGTGGTGCGCACGCTGGTCGAGGCCCAGGACGGGACCATCGAGATCGGCCGATCCGAGGCCGGCGGCGCGCGCGTCGTCCTGAGCTTTCCGCTCTTCGCCGCGTGAGAGGGTCTCGTCGGCGACCGGCGGGAGACCGGGGAGCGGCGCCCTTCACCCGAACGGGATCAGACCGTGGACGAAGGCGAGCTTCGCTTCGATCGTCGGCGTGGAGACGAAGGGGTAGACGTCGCGCTGACCGAGGGAGCGGTTGATCGCGTTGAGGGCGACCGTCAGGGGCGGCCAGGCCGCCGCGAGCGGGCGGAAGTCGGCGACGGCGTAAGGGTCGAAGTCGAGCTCGAGCGCCAATTCCTCGCGCGCGGACCCGTGCGGGGCGAGCGCCAGGCCGAAGGCGGCGGCGGTCTCCAGCGTGTCGACCATGTGCATGTGATGGGCCCAGGTCTCGGCGAAGTCCTCCCAAGGGTGGCTCGAGGCATAGGCGCTGACGAAGCGCTGAGCCCAATCGGGCGGCGGGCCCTGGTCGTAATGGCGGGCGAGCGCGGCGCCGTAGTCGAGACGCTCGTCGCCGAAGACGGCGCGAAAGGCCTCGAGACGGCCGCCGTCGCGGACGAGGCGATCCCACCAGAAGTGCCCGATCTCGTGACGGAAATGGCCGAGCAGTGTGCGATAGGGCTCGCCGAGGTCGGTGCGCCGGCGCTCGCGCTCGGCGTCGTCGGCCTCCTTGACCGCGATCGTGATCACGCCCTCGGCGTGGCCGGTCAGGACCGGCACGACGGTGCCGTCGGGGGCGATCTCGTCGGCGAGAAAATCGAAGGCGAGGCCGGAGACCGGATCCTCGAGCCGGGTCGGGGCGTCGAGCCGCCAGCGCAGCAGCGAATAGAAGAGGTGGCGCTCGTCGCGGGTGATGCGGCGGAAGGCGGCGAGGTTCTCCGGCAGGTCGAGGGCCGGGATGGTGCGGTTGTGGCGGCAGGCCGGGCAGAGCTCGCCGGCCCGCTCGACCGGCAGCAGCCAGTTGCAGGCGTCGTGCGCGGCATTGGCGCAATAGGCGAAATCGCGGCCGAGCGCGGGGGAATGGAAGGCCTCGCTCGAGGGTTCCAGCGCGGTCATGGCGAAGGCGTCGGGGCGCCAGCCGAGGTGCCGGTGGCAGACGACGCAGGCGGCATTGTCGAAATGGACGGTGTTGTCGCAGGCGTCGCACCGAAAGAGACGCATCGTCGATCCTCCTCGAGACGACGGCCGAACGACACGGACGCCGCCTCCGATCGGTGGCGACGTCCGCATCGTTCGAGAGACGGCGGTCGGATCAGTACCACGCCCGCGCGCGGGACGAGATCGCCGTTTCACCAGGGACGGTGAGGCGGGGCGTCTGCGGTGGCGCCGAGGGCGGCCCCGGGCGGGACGGTCAGCGCCAGCGACAGACGCGGCGATGGAGCGTGTCGGACCACCAGCAGGTCTTGCCGCGCGCGTGGCGGGGGCGGGTCGCGTCGGCGATGACGGCGCCGGCGGCGGCACCGGCGACGCCGCCGACCACCGCGCCGCCGCCGGTGCCGGTGGCGATGGCGCCGACCGCCGCGCCGCCGGCGCCGCCGATCAGGGCGCCGTCGAGCATGCGCTGATCGCGCGGATTGGCGCAGGCGCCGAGCGTGAGGGCGAGCGCGAAGGTGGAGGCGACGGCGAGGCGCCGGGGGGTGATCACGGACGGCAGGGACATGGAGGGAGCCTTTCTCGGAGGATCGATCGAAGGGCGTGGAGAGCGGGCGGGGGCGAGGGCCGCCGCCGCGCGTCTCGGGTCAGCGATAGAGGAGCGCGATCAGGATGATGATCGGGATCGGCACGCCGAGGAGCCAGAGGAGGAGACCGCGAGCCATGGGCGTCTACCTTTTCGGCGAGAGGGGGCCTGCCGCGCGCGGGGGCGCGCGGCGTCGGGGTCGTCGCGAGGGGAAGGTCGGTCAGTTCGCGAGCATCGCCCGCAACATCCACACCGCCTTCTCGTGGAAGGTCAGGCGCTCGACCAACATGTCGTTGGTGACGATGTCGCCGGCCTCCTCGGCGGTGGCGGCGGCCTCGCGCATCTCGCGGCACAGCGCCTCGTGGTCGGCGACGAGGTCGGCGAGCAGATCGGCCGCGCTCATCTCGGCCACCTTCGGCTTCTCGGTGCCGATCACCGGCGGCTCGGTCGGATGGCCGAGGGCGCGGATGCGCTCGGCGAGCGTGTCGACGGCGGCGAAGAGGTTCTCGTAATGCGCCTCGGTCGTCACGTGGATCGGATGGAAGAGCGGGCCGACCACGTTCCAGTGATGGATCTGGGTCTTGACCAGCAGACGATAGGTCGCGCCGAGGATCGACTGCAGCGCCGTGGCGATGCGCGCGCAGGCTTCGGGGTCGAGACCCGTGCCGATCGGCTCGCTTCTGGGCTTCGAGCGAAGAACAGCGGAAACGTTGGCCATGATGTCGTCCTTTCCCGAGCCGCGCGGACGTCGTCGCGCGCGGTGCTTCGTGCCTGGAAGATGTGCGATTACCGATGAGGACCGCGCCGGAAGAGCGCTTCTTCCTCATCCTGGAGCGACAACGCTTCTCTCGCCGGTGTGGTTCCGGTCGAATCTCGTTTTTTCACGCGAGACGATTTCGCCCCCGGATCGGAACCGGCGAGGGGGGCGGCGCGTTGCATGGGAAATTCGAAAGGAGAACCTCCCATGTTGCACTGGTCCCTCGTCTTCCTGGTGGTCGCGCTGATCGCCGCCGTGTTCGGCTTCACCGGCATCGCCGCGACCTCCGCCGGCATCGCCCGCATTCTCTTCGGCGTGTTCCTGGTCCTGTTCCTGATCTCGTTCGTGTCGCAGGTCCTGGCGGGCATGTGAGACGGCGTCGCGACACGTGTCCGGACGCGGGAACCGAAACGCCGGTCGCGCGTTCGATCCGAGACCGCCTCGGCGGTCTCGACCTCGGGAGATCCGTCATGAGCCCCTTCCTCGCCATCGACCACGCCGGCCCCGACGCGGCGCGTCGTACGATCGATCTCGTCGGCGACGGGGCGATCGGCGGCGTCTTCTGGGGTAGTCTCCACGGACGGATCTTCGGGAACCCGTCGCGCGCCGCCGCGCGCCGGTCGGCAGGTCCGCTCGAACCGGCGCGGGTGAGGTGAGCCATGGCGAAGGATACGAAACCCACCTCGCTCTTCGGCCGCTTCGCCGGCCGGGTGGCGACGCTTGCCGGGCGCCCCGCGGCCTTCGTCGCCGCTTGCGCGGTGATCGTCGTCTGGGCGTTCACCGGGCCGCTCTTCGGCTGGTCGGACACCTGGCAGCTCGTCGTCAACACCGGCACCACCATCGTCACCTTCCTGATGGTGTTCGTCATTCAGAATGCGCAGAACCGCGACGGAATGGCGATCCAGGTGAAACTCGACGAACTCATCCACGCGACGCGCGAGGCGCGCGATCGTCTGGTCGGCATCGAGGATCTCGACGACACTGTGGTCGAGCGCTTGAAACGCGAGATCGAACGGACCGCGTCGGCGTCCGGCGAGACGCGATCCCCGGGGGTGCCCGCGTGACGAGAGCCTTCTGGCGATCCTTCGCCGGTTACAACGCCCTTCTCCTGTCGGTCGGCGCGGTGGCCCTGTTCACCATCGTGTCGGCCGCCTTCGTCTATTCCGGCCGCGCCCAAAGAGAGGCGAGCGAGGCCCTGCGCGCCGCGCGCGTCGACCGGCTGGTGCTCGAGGTGATCGCCGATCTCCTCGACGCGGAGACGGCGCAGCGCGGCTTCATCATCACCAACACCGAGAGCTATCTCGAACCCTATGCCTCGGCGCTCGTCGACTTCGAGCGCGACGCGGCCGAGCTGCGCCTCAGGGCCTCCGAGATCGACGAGGGCCGGGCGATCCCGGCGGCGGCGGTCGAGGAGATGCTCGGCGAGGGGCGCCGCAAGATGGATCTGGTGAAGTCCAATCTCGCCGAGGTGCGGGCGGGGCGTCTCGACGACACCCGCCTCGTCATCGCCTCCGATCGCGGCAAGGCGATCATGGACGCGGTGCGCACCAAGGGCGCCGCGATCCGCGACATCGCCACGGCGCACCGGATCCGCAGCGCGGCGCGCATGCGCGAGGCCTCGGCGACGCTCACCACGCTGATCACGCTCGGCGTGGCGATGATCGTCGTCCTCGCCATCGGCGCGGCGGCGTTCCTGCGGCGCCACATGCGCGAGCTCGAGGCGACCCGGCGCGACCTGATCGAGGCCAACGAGGATCTCGAGGAACGGGTCGGCGAACGCACGAGGGGCGTGTTGCGGGCCAACGAGGAACTGCAGCGCTACGCCTATATCGTCAGCCACGACCTGCGCGCGCCGCTGGTCAACATCATGGGCTTCACCGCCGAACTCGAGACGGCGACGGCGGCGCTCCGCGCCCATCTCGAGCAGGTCGGCGGGGATCGCTCCGATCCGGTCGTCGCGCAGGCCTTCCTGGCGGCCGAGGAGGACATTCCCGAGGCGCTCGGCTTCATCCGCACGTCGATGTATCGGATGGACGCGCTCATCAACGAGATCCTGAAGCTCTCGCGCGCCGGCCGCCGCCTGCTCGAGCCGCAGAGCCTCGACGTCCAGGCCCTGGTCGAGGACTGCATCGCCTCGATCCGCCAGCGCTTCGACGAGGTCGAGGCGGAGGTGACGATCGAGGGGCGGTTGCCGGCGATCGTCTCCGACCGGGCCGGGCTCGAGCAGATCTTCACCAATCTCCTCGACAACGCGGCGAAATACCTCGTCGCCGAGCGGCCGGGGCGTATCGTGGTGCGCGGCCGGATCGAACGGGCCGACGCGATCTTCGAGGTCGAGGACAACGGGCGCGGCGTGGCGGAGGCGGACCGGGAGCGTATCTTCGAGCTGTTTCGCCGGGCCGGTCCGCAGGATCGGCCGGGCGAGGGGATCGGTCTCGCCCATACCCGCGCCATGGCGCGGCGGCTGGGCGGAGACGTCACGGTCTCGAGCGACGGTGTCGGTGGTACCGTGTTCCGCGTGGTGGTCGCCAAGGATCTGGCGTTGCGTATCCGGAGAGGTGAGACGTGAAGAGAGACCCGAAACCCGTCGTGATCGTGATGATCGAGGACGACGAGGGCCATGCCCGGCTCATCGAGAAGAACATTCGCCGCGCCGGGGTGACCAACGAGATCGTCTCCTTCGCCGACGGCACCTCGGCGCTCGCCCATCTCTTCGGCGCGGACGGATCGGGGACGTCGTCGGCCGGGCGGTCGCACCTCATCCTGCTCGATCTCAATCTGCCGGACATGACCGGGATCGACATTCTCGCGCGCATCAAGGCGAACGAGCATCTCCGGCGCTCGCCGGTGATCGTGCTCACCACCACCGACGACCAGCGCGAGATCCAGCGCTGTTACGACCTCGGCGCCAACGTCTACATCACCAAGCCGCTCAACTACGAGAGTTTCGCCAACGCGATCCGACAGCTCGGTCTGTTTCTCGCGGTGATGCAGATCCCGGAGGTCGACTGACTTGCCCTATGGCGCGGATCTCGTGGGGCCGATGACGGTCCTGCACGTCGACGACGACCCGGCGCTGGCGACCCTGGTGCGCAAGGCGCTGGGGCGGCGCGGCCATGTGGCGGTGCACGTGGCGACCGGCGCGGAGGCGCTCGACCGGCTCGAGGCCGGCGGCATCGACATCGTCGCGCTCGACCATTCGCTCGCCGCCGAGACCGGGCTCGACATCCTGGCGCGAGTCGGGCCGCGCGACCGGCGGCCGCCGATCGTCTACGTCACCGGCTCGGCCGACGCGCGGCTGGCGGTCGACGCGCTGAAGAGCGGCGCCGACGACTACGTCATCAAGGACGTCTCCGGCGAATTCTACGACCTGCTGGTGGCCGCGCTCGAACAGGCGTTCGAACGGTGGCGGCTGAAGAAGGCGCGGGCGGAAGATCAGCGGCTGGTGCGCGAGGCGCGCGATCGGGCCGAGCTGTTGCTGCGCGAGGTCAACCACCGGGTCGCCAACTCGCTCGGCCTGGTCGCGGCGATGGTGCGGATGCAGGCCTCGATCGTCGACGACGACGAGGCCAAGCGCGCGCTGCAGGAGACGCAGAGCCGGATCTCGGCGGTCGCGGGGGTGCATCGCCATCTCTATTCGTCGGCCGGCGTCGGCGCGGTCGAGATCTCCGATTATCTCGGCCATCTGCTCGAGGAGTTGCAGACCTCGCTCTCCGGGGCCGGGACCGCGCATCGCGTCGTCCGCGATCTCCGGCCGCTGGTCCTGAAGACCGATCTCGCCGTCTCGCTCGGCATCGTCGTCGGCGAGCTCGTCACCAACGCCTTCAAATACGCCTATCCCGAAGGGGTGGACGGAGAGATCCGCGTCGGCGTCGCGGTGGAGGGCGAGACGGTCACGGTCTCGGTCGAGGACGACGGGGTCGGCTGGTCGGGAGAGGGGCCGGTCAAGGGCACCGGGCTCGGCTCGAAGATCGTCGGCGCCATGTGCCGCACGCTCGAGGCGACGCTCGAGTGGCACCGCCGCCCGGTCGGCACCGCCGCCGTCATCCGCTTTCCCGCGCCTTCGCCGTCGCCCTGACGGGACGACGGCGCGACGCCGGGCGGTGGATCCTGGGGAAAGAGCGGGAGAGGCGAAGGCCCTCGGACGCGATCGGCGCGGTCGGGGGGCACCGCGGATCGCGAGGCGCGGGGGCGTTCGCCTCTCCGGTCGAACCGCCGCCAGGGGGAAACGCGGCGGCTCCGTGATCTGCGAGACGTCGACGTGGCGTCGACGAGAGACGGGCGAGACATGGTCGCGAGACGGGCGGCCGTGCCCGGTCTCGGCTCGCCGCCTCAGTCGAGGGCGTCGGCGACCAGGACGAGGCCGGTTTCGGGGTCGGTCTTCGGCGCGACGGCCGGGGCGAGGATGCGGCTCGGCTCGCCGCCGGCGGCGGTCTTGATCACCACGCTGCAGGCCTCGGGCGGGCAGGACGCGGGATCGGAGGCGGAGCGCGGGGCGGAGCGGTCGGCGTCGACGGCGAAGGTGGCCGTGGCGGCGGAGGTTCCGAGGAAGAGAGCGGCGCTCAGAAGCGCGATCACGGTCGATTTGGCGGTCATGGGTACCTCCTTGTCGATGGGAAGTGCTTCGAACTTCGGTGGCCACTTGGGAACAACGCCGGGATCGCGGGAGAGTTCCGCGCCGGCGGCGGATTTCTTCAGCGCGCGCGGCGCGCCAGCCAGAAGCCGATGCCGGCGGCGGCGGCGACGCCGGCGAGGCGGGTGTGGCGCAGGGCGAGGGAGACCGCCGTCGGGGCGAGCGTCGCCACGGCGCTGGTGGCGACCGCGCGGCGCACGTCGCGCCGGGTGCGCGTCACCACCGAGAAGAAGCCGAGGCTCGCCAGGACCGCGATCACGAAGGCGGCGGCGGCGACGATCAACGCGGCGATCTCCGGCGCGACATGGCGGGCGAGCACGATCTGGGCGGCGCAGGCGAGGGCGCCGATCGCGACCGCGATCGCCAGCGTGGCCGTCGCCGCCGCGACGGCGGCGAGGAGGCCGCGACGGCGCAGGAGCGCGCCGTCGAGCCCGAGGAGGCGGCCGGCGTTCATCGATCGCTGCCCGGTCGTGTCAGGAAGCCGAGGGCGAGGCCGACGCCGGCCGCCACGGCGAGCGCGGCGAAGGGACGCTCGGCGACCCGTTCGGCGACGCGCTCGAGACCGTCGCGGCCGAGGTCGCGGGCGTCCTCGACGAGGGCGCCGACGCGGCGCGCGGTCTCGGTTCCGGTCTCGCCGACGGCCTGCGCGGCGATCTCGACCTTCTCGCCGGTCGCGGCGGCGAAGGCATCGACGATGCGGCGCATCTCGGCGAGCGCGTCACGGGCGGAGCCGACGATCGCCTCGGCCTCGTCGGCGACTTTCGCGCCGGCGCCGGAGATGGCCGCGTCGGTCGTCTCGCGGAGGTCGGCGGCGGTCGCGTCACGGAGGGTGCGGGTCATGGTGCGTCCTTTCTCGGGTCTCGGATCGGGGGAGGGGAAGACGGCCGGGGCCGTGGGCGTTCGGGGCGGGGCGATCGCGCCGCGACCGAACGCGCGGTTCGAGAGGACAACCGCCGAGACGGCATCCGGTTCCCTCGCCGCCGACGGCCGGGAGACGCGGAACTTTTCCCGGCCCGGCGCATTGACCGGCGGGGCACCGTCGGGTGCCGCGTTCCATTCGAGGCCACCCGGAATTCGGGTGGCCGGGATCAGCCGGGAGATCTCCGCCTTGAACCGACCCGAACGTTTCCCCCCGCTCCCGTCCTCGCTCGCCGAGGGGGCCACGCCGGGTGGCGCCAGAGGGATGTTTCCCGCGCTCTCCGACTGGAGCGGGCCGGCCTCGGTCGGGCTCTTCGTCCTGGCGCTTCTCGTCGCGCTCCATGCGGCGGCCGCGCTGGTCGTGCCGATGACGGCGGCGGTGATCCTCGGTTCGGTGCTCGCCCATGTCGGCGATCGCGGCCAGCGCATCGGCGTTCCGCCGCTGGTCGCGGCGATGGCGCTCGTCGGGGTGACCGGGGTCGGCCTGTTCTTCCTCGGCACGGCGGTCGCCGAGGCGATCGGCGGCCTCGCCGACCGCGCGCCGGAGATGGTCGAGCGCCTGGACCGTCTCGCCGATCGTGTGTTCGTCGCGGTCGACGCGCGGCTGGTCGGGAGCGGCGGCCTCGTCGACGGGTCGCCGATCGCCGGGCGGCTGGGGCGGATCGCCTCCTCGGTCGACATGAACGCGGTCACGAGCTTTCTCGGCGGGCTGACGCCGGCGCTCGGCGAGGTGCTGATCTTCCTCGCCACGCTGGTCTTCTTCGTCGCCGGGCGGGCGTCATTGCGGCGGCGGGCGATCCTCTCCTTCGGTGATCGCGATCGGCGGCTGGCGGTGATCCGCATCTTCAATTCGGCCGAGACGGCGCTCGCCACCTTCTTCGGCACGACGGCGGCGATCTATCTCGGCGTCGGTCTGGTGACGGCGCTCCTCGCCTGGAGCGGGGGCCTGGCCAATCCGCCGCTGTGGGGGGTGGTGACGATGCTGCTCAGCTTCGTGCCGTTCCTCGGGCCGGCGATCGTCGCCTTCGCGCTCGCCTCGGCCGGGCTCCTCGCGCAGGAGAGTCTGGTCGCGGCGCTGTGGCCGGCGCTCGGCTTTCTCGCCGTCCATCTCGTCTGCGAGAACGCCGTCATTCCCTCGATCCTCGGGCGGAAGTTCGAGATCAATCCGTTCCTCGTCTTCGTCGCGATCGTGTTCTGGTCGTGGATGTGGGGGGCGATGGGGGCGGTGCTCGCCGTGCCGATCCTGCTCGTGGCGCGCACGCTGCGCGAGGCGGCGAGCGGCGCGGCGCCCGGCACGCTGCCCGACTGACGGTTGATGCCGATCACCGGACATTCCGACTCGTCGGCACGTCCGGTGGTTGCGGCCTGACCGGCCGACGCCCGTTCGGGCTCGCCTTCGCCTACGACGTTTCGAACGGGTCGAAACGTCGTAGGCTCGGTTTGCGAACGAAGAAACCCCGCCGCTCCGGAGAGGAACGGCGGGGTTCTTCGTGCGCGTCGGTCGGGGGCGGGGTCAGAGCGCCGCGGCGGGACGGTCGGCGGCGAGCGGGCCGGTGCTGGCGCCGATGTCGTCGAGCCCGTCGATCGACATCAGCTGCATCAGCCTCTGGCGGGCGCGGTTGACGCGGCTCTTGATGGTGCCGACGGCGCAACCGCAGATCTCGGCCGCCTCCTCGTAGGAGAAGCCCGAGGCGCCGACCAGGATCAGGGCCTCGCGCTGGTCGGGGACCAGTTCGTCGAGGGCGGTGCGGAAATCGGCGAGGTCGAGATGGCCGTGCTGGGCGGGCGTCGAGACGAGCCGGGCGGCGGCCTCGCCGTCGCTGTCCTGCACCTCGCGGCGGGCCTTGCGATACTGGCTGAAATAGGTGTTGCGCATGATGGTGAAGAGCCAGGCGCGCAGGCTCGTCCCCTCGGTGAAGGAGGCGTGCGCGGCCCAGGCCTTCATGACCGTCTCCTGGACCAGATCGTCGGCGCGATCGGGGGAGCCGGTCAGGGAGACGGCGAAGGCGCGCAACGACGGCAACTCGGCGAGGAGCGCCGTCTTCAGGGCGGTGATCTCCGTCATTTCGTCTCCTTCTCCGCCGCGGCGGCGCGCTCCTGTTTCTCGAGCCGGTCGAGCAGCGAGGTCAGGCGGTCGGGAACGGGTTCGGCGAGGATCGAGCCGTAGAACTCCCGGAGTTTCGAGCCGAGATGGCTCTGGACCGGGTCCTGGGGGCCTGCCGGGCGGCGCGTGGGGTGTTCGTGGTCGGACATGCGGGGCGCTCTTCGCTGGGACCGCCGTTTCGGGGCGGTGGTCCCGGGGGATGGATCGGACTCTCCACGATCGAACGCGCGAGCGGGACGTCGGTTCCGGGCCGCGCGAAAAAAAAGTTCGGGCGCGGTGGAACCGGCCGGGCCGGCGGGCGTTGAAGACGTCGAGGAGGGTCGCATGGTTTCGGCTCTCGCGCTCGCTCATACGGAAAGAGATCATGTCCATCACCGCACTCATCTCTCCGCAGCTCCCCCTGCTCAGACGCTACGCTCGCGCGCTCTCCGGCTCGCAGGCGAGCGGCGACAACCACGTCGTGGCGATGCTCGAGACGCTGGTCGCCGATCCGAGCGGGTTCGATCGGTCGCTCGAGCCGCGCGTCGCGGTCTACCGCCTCTTCTCCTCGGTCTGGAACGCCAATCCGATGAACCGGCTGGCCGAGGAGGTCGGGCCCGAGACCGTCGCCGATCGCCGGATCGAGGCGCTGACGCCGCTGCCGCGTCAGGCCTTTCTCCTCACCGCGGTCGAGGGCTTCTCGACCGCCGACGCCGCGACCGTCCTCGGGGTCGGCGACGACGTCCTCTCCGATCTCCTCGGCGAGGCCTCGCGCCAGATCGGCGAACAGGTCTCCTCGCGCGTGCTCGTCATCGAGGACGAGCCGATCATCGCGATGGATCTCGAGGCGCTGGTGGAATCGCTCGGCCATACGGTGGTCGGCAACGCGCGCACCCGCGCCGAGGCGGTGGAGATGGCGCGGCGCACCCGTCCCGGCCTGGTGCTCGCCGACATTCGTCTCGCCGACGGCTCCTCCGGTCTCGACGCGGTCAACGACATTCTCGCCGACTTCGAGGTGCCGGTGATCTTCATCACCGCCTATCCCGAGATGTTGCTGACCGGCACGCGGCCGGAACCGACCTTCCTGATCGCCAAGCCGTTCCGCGAGGACACGGTGAAGGCGATCGTCTCGCAGGCGCTGTTCTTCGACACCGCCGCGTCGTCGGGCCTCGCGGGGTCCGCCCGAGGCCGTCCCACGCAGCCATTGATCGGAGACGAGGGCCGTTGACCCCGGAGGATCTCGCCAACCTTCACGCGATCGTCGACGTCGTCACCGTGGTTTCGTCGCTGTCGGCGATGGCGGCGGTCGGCTGGTACATGGCGCGCATGCGCGGGCGGGCCGGCGGCTTCGCCGGGGTGACGGCGGTGATCGCCGTCTTCGTGCTGGCGCTGGCGGCGACGCGCGTCGTCGGCTTCGTGGTCGCCCGGATCCCCGGCGCGGCGGCGCTGCACCTGCTGGAGGCCTTCGCGGCGGGCGTCGCGCTCGTCGCCGCCTTCGCCATATGGCCGCTGGTGCCGCGTCTCCTGACGATGCCGACGCGGCGCGAGCTGGTCGAGGTCAACCGGCGGCTCGAGGAGGAGCGGGAGGCGCGGCAGGCGCTCGTCGAGGAGACGCGCCGGCTCAACGCGGACCTCGAGCGCCGTGTCGCCGAGCGCACGCGCGAACTGGAACTGGAACGGCGCCGCTTCGAGATCGCGCTCTCCGGCAGCACCATCGCGGTGGCCGAACAGGACCGCGATCTGCGCTACACCTGGATGTACAACGCGCCGGCGACGCTCGGCGGGGTCGATCCCGTCGGCCGCGCGCCCGAGGAGGTTCTGCCGGCCTCGACCGCGGCCGCGCAAGCCGTGGTGAAGCGGCGCGTGATGGCGACGGGGCAGGCGGAGCGTTTCGAGGTGGCGATGCCCGGCGCGGCCGACACGTGGTACGAGGGCCGGATCGAGCCGTTGACGCAGGCCGGCGAGGTCGTCGGGGTGATCACGGTCTCGGTCGACATCACCCGGCACAAGGAGCACGAGCGCCAGATGCGCGAGGTGCTCCGGGAACTGACCCACCGTTCGAAGAACCTCCTCGCCGTCGTCCAGGGCATCGCCCGGCAGAGCCGGGTCGGCCGGCCGGGGGAGGCGGAGTTCCTCGAGCTCTTCAACGGCCGCCTTCAGGCGCTCTCGCGCGTCCACGAGATCCTGGTGGAGGAGCTGTGGCGCGGGGTGGGGCTGCGCGAGCTGATCGCGCGGGAACGCGACTGCGTCGGTGTCGGCGCGCACCGATCGTTCCGCGCCGGCGTGCCCGACCGGCGCCTTTCGCCCGAGGCGGCGCAGAATTTCGCCCTGGCGCTGCACGAACTCTTCGTCGAGGCCCGGGGCGCCGGCGACGCCGACGGGCGCGACGAGATCGCGTGGCGGGAGAGCGAGGGGCGCTTCGTCTTCACCTGGGAACGGTCGGGCCCGCCGAGCGAGGTGCTGCGCGAGGGGTTCGGGCGGGTGTTCCTCGAGCGGCACCTGCCGCGCGCCGTCGGCGGCGTCGCCACGCTCGCGATCGAGACGGATGCGACGCGCTATCGCCTCGACGGGCCGCTCGCCGCGCTCGAGCCGACCTGATCCCGCGCGTCCCTCGACGGGCGTGTCGAAGGGCCGTCCATGGGGTGGGGTCAGAGCGGGGCGGCGATCCGGCCGAGACGGCGGACGGTGAGGATCGACGTCGGCAGGGCGACGAAGGCGCCGAGCACGGAGAGCCAGCTCACCCAGAGCAGGGCGCGACCGTCGACGCCGTGGGTCAGGACCCACAGCGAGCCGACGGTCGAGAACAGGCCGACGAGCGACAGATAGGTCGCGATGGACAGGAGGCGCAGGCCGGGTCTCGCGGAGTGCGTCATCTCGATCTCCCGAAGCGGTTTCCGTCTGGACTTCACGAGGTCAACGCGGCAGGGCCGATTTCGTTCCCGAACCGACCGATGAAATCGCGGGCGGCGGCTCGCGGGCCTCATACTCGGCTCATGAAATTCGGACTCGTCCGACTTTCATGAACGTTGCGGCCCGACCGGCCGACGCCCGTTCGGGCTCGCCTTGGCCTAGGACGTTTCGAACAGGTCGAAACTTCATGGGCTCGGTATCAGTCCTGGTCGGAACGGACCTGGGCGTGGGCGAGGAGGGAGAAGAGCAGGCTGCCGCCGGCGACGTTGCCGAGGAAGGCGGCGGCGACGAAGGAGAGCGACTGCCCGAGGCTCGCCTCGCCGGTCAGCGCGAGGATCCAGGCCTCCGCCGAGCCGGCGACGACATGGGCGAAGTGTCCGACGTCGATCAGTCCGGTCAACAGCACCACGGCGATCAGCCGTTCGCCGTCGAGGCGGGATTGGATCCACACCAGCGCGGCGATCAGAAAGCCGGCCGGCACCCCCGCCGCCACCGCCCCGGAGAAGGAGAAGTGGAGGATCGAGCGCGACACCTCGACCATGCCGGCGCGCAGCTCCTCGGAAAGCCCGCCGTGGGTCGCGCCGAGCGCGAAGAGGAAGGTGCCGACCATGTTGGCGACGAAGACGATCGCCCAGAGGCGGGCGAGATCGCGCAGGTTCTTGCGGCTCGGGTGGGTGGCGACCGGCAGCACGGCGGTGATCGTGCTCTCGGTGAAGAGCTGCATGCGGCCGAGGACGACCAGCACGAAGCCGAGCGAATAGCCGAGCCCGCCGAGCAGCAGTTTGGCGGCGCCGTCGATCGGCGGCTGGTGCAGCACCGCCTTGGCGAGCACCGAGACGCCGATGACGAGGCCGGCGGTGAGGCCCGACCACATCAGGGCGAGGCTCGACCGATTGAGCTCGACGAGCCCGTGCCGGCGGATGATCTCGTGGGAGACGGCGGCGGAGGGAATGCGGGCGCCGTCGACGGCGGCGGCCTCCTCCTCCGTCAGGCGGACGATCCGCTCCTCGGCGGCGATGTGGTCGGCGCGGCGGGCGGCGGGGCGGGTGTCGCGCGGGGGAACGTCGTCGGCGGCCATGGGCGGCTCCTCGTTCGTCGGTCGTCGATGGCGGGGAAAACGCGGGGGCGCGGGGATCGGTTCCGCTCTTCGTGGGATCGCCGTCGGCGCTCTGCCGGCGTCGACGGACGAGACGGCCCGCCCGAAGGGTCGCTTCGAGCGGGCCGGGAGATCTGCGGAGCGATCGATGGGCGATCGATCGTCACATGTCGTCGATCGCCTTCTTCAGGGCGTCCTTGCCCTTGCCGATCGCCTTCTTGGCATCGCCGGCGGCCTCCTGGGCGAGGCCCTCGGCGCGCAGCTTCGGGTCGTCGAGCATCTTGCCGGCGGTCTGCTTGGCCTTGCCGGCGACTTCGTCGGCGTAACCTTCGATCTTGTCGGTGGTGGCGCTCATGGCGGGTTCCTTTCGGTTCGATGGGAAGGGGTCTCGGATCGGTCCGAGCGTGCGGAGGGCGCGGGATCAGCCCTCGGCCCGTTCGAAGGTCGGGGCCTTCTGGAGGGCGTCCTTGGTGACGTCGACGGTCAGGCGTCGCTCGCCCTTGTCGTCGAGGGTGGTGGTCAGGGCGGCGTAGGGCAGGGCGACCGCCTTCTCGCCGACACCGAGGAAGCCGCCGACGCCGATCACCACGCCGGTGACCTTGCCGGATCCGTCGACCAGGAGATCGTTCACGTCACCGATCTTCTCGCCGGTCTTCGAATAGACGTTCCGGCCGACGATCTCGGAGGTCAGGTGGTCGCCGGGCCGAGTGGTGGCGATCGGCGTCGTCGCGGCGGTCACCATCAGCGCCGCGGTCGACGGGGTGACGACGGTGGTGGTCTTCGGCACGTCGTTCGACATGGTACCGGCGGCCTGGGCGGCGCCGAAGGTGACGGTGGCGAGCGTGGCGGCGAGCACAACAGTCTTGTTCATTCGAAAGTCCTTTCGAGTGTCTTCGACTTTTCGTCTTTTGACGTCGCTGATCTTCGACGAGCGAGAGAAGCTCATCGTCGAGCGACTGTCCGAACAACACGCGAGGGGCCGGTCCGGTTCCACGGATCGGTCGAAAAATGCCGGGATCGGAATTCGGGGAGGCGTGGGAACCGGAGGCGGTGCGAGGGCGTTGCTTTCGCGCATGAGCATTTTCACGCGAAAGGAGCGCCTCATGACACGCAGTGTTCTCATCGCCCTGGTGGTCGTTCTCGCCGCCGGCGTCGGCGTTCTCGCCTGGCAGCTGCACGAGGAGCGCAAGCCGCCGGACGGCGTCGAGATCTCCATCGGCGATCACGGGGTGTCGATCGAGAAGAAGTGAGGCGATGGGCCGAGGGGGCGGAGGGGTGTCGCCCTCCGCCCCCTCGGCGCGTCGGTCTCGTGAGGGTCGGCGTCAGAACTGCGCCTGTTCGGCCTCGAGATAGGCGAGGCTCACGTATTTGCCGATGTTGCGGTCCCAGCCCTTGGTCTCGGCGGCGCGGGAGGAGACGCGCGGGTCCTTCAGGGCGAAGGCGAGCGCGCCCTCGAGCGGGATGTTCTGTTTCACCGCCTCGACGCAGGATTCCCAGATGCCCATGAAGAGATCTCGATGCCAGGCGAGGACGCCGGGGCCGGCGTCGCCGTGGGCGGGCAGCCAGATCGTCGTCTTGCTCGTTTCGACCACCTTGTCGAGCGTCTCGAAGGTGCCGGGATAGGAGCCGTCGTCCATGTTGGCGATGCGGCGATCCATCAGCACGTCGCCGACGCAGCAGACGCCGTCGTCGAGCACCTCGACGAGGATGTCGGACGGCGTGTGGGCGGTGCCGTAATGGTGCATGCGCAGGGTGACGTCGCCGAGCGGGATCTCGAAGCCGTGGCCGATGTCGTGGTTCGGCGGCACGATCTCGGTGCCGAGCGTCGCCTCGTTGGTCCATTTGACCATGGCCTCGTGCCAGAAGGAGCCGGTCGTGCCCTCGATCGCGGCGCGGGTGCCGGGATGGGCGTGGATCGGCACGTCCTTGCCGTAGGCGGCGAGGAAACCCTGATTTCCGAGCCAGTGATCGCCGTGATAATGGGTGTTGACGATGCCGATCACCGGCTTTTCCGTCAGTTTCTTCAATTGGCGGATCGACATTTCGGCGATCTGGACCGAAGCACCGCTGTCGACCACGACGACGCCGCGATCCCCCACCACGAAGGTGACGTTCGACATCAGCCCCTGGTTCTCCGGCGTCGGGAAGCCGTCGGGCGCCTTGATCATGAAGACGTGCGGGCTGATCCGCTCGAGCGGTCGGTCGGGCACCGGCGGTCCCTTGACGAAGGCGGCGACCTCGGTCGCAGCTTCGGCGATCTCGTCGAGGAAGACGGTGCCGGTGGCGACGACGGCGGCGGTCGCGGCGCTTCCGGCGAGCAGGGTGCGGCGGGTCAAGGCCATGGACGGTCTCCCAGAGGCCCGAGGGCCTCACTCGAAATGGTAATGGTCGTGGTCGAGGGCGGCGGCGACCGACTCGATCTCTTCGGGAAAGATCATCGAGCCGAGGTGCGAGACGCAGCTCTCGACCTGCCGGCGCAGATCGGCGCGCGTCTGGATGCGCCGTTCGAAGGGCGTGTAGAGCGACAGCGCCTTGCCGTCGGTCGCGCGTCTGGCATGACAGGCGCCGTTGCAGTCGTTCTCGGCGAGGAGCCGGCGGCCGGTCTCGAGCACGGCCGGATCGGCGGTCTCGCCGGCACGCGAGCCGGCGAGGGATGCGGCCCAGGCGAGGCCGGCGAGCCCGAGGGCGAGCGACAGGGCGATCTCAGAGCGCATGGATCATGCCCTCCCGCGGTGCCGGGCGGCCGTCGACGATCCGGTCGGTGAGGACGGCGCCGATCCACATCGACCACAGGACGATCCAGGAGGTGAGCGCGAAGACGGAGGCGCCGGAGACGCCGGCACCGACCGCGCAGCCCCCGGCGAGCACGCCGCCGAAACCCATCAGGCAACCACCGGCGATGTAGCGGCGCATGGCGGTGCCGCTGTCGAAGCCCTCGAGCTTCAGATCGCGGCCGAGGGCGCCGGCCAGGAAGGCGCCGATCACCACGCCGGGGATGAGGCCGAGATCGAAACTCAGCTTCGAGCCGGGCGGGGTCAGCGTGTACATCAGTACGTCGGCCGAGGGCGAAGTGAAGCTCAGCGCATGCACCGGCACCAGTTCGAAGGAGGTGGCCGCCATGGTGAAGTTGAACCACCACGCCAGTGCGACGGTTCCCCCGACGCCGGCCGCGCCGACCCAGTAGAACCACGGCACCCGGTTGCGGATCGCGATGGTGAGGCCGAGGGCGAGCCACAGCCCGCCGAAGAGGGCGCCGCCGACATGGCCGACGCCGGTCAGGCCGAGGAGATCGCGCGAGTTGCCGTCGATCGTCCACAAGGCGTTGACCCAGCTTCTGAACGGCGACAGGGCGCCGTCGCGCGCCGCCTGGGCGACCACGGCGAAGACGAGGCCGGACAGGAGCGCGCGCAGATTGCCGGTCGCGGAGAGGACCAGCATGCGGCTGGCGCAGGCGCGCGTCAGCGTCATGCCGCAACCGAACATCAGCCCGCCGATGATCGCGCCGGAGAGCGAGCCGGTGTTGTTCAGTTGGCGGACGGTGCCGGTGTCGAAGAGACCGCCGACGATGAGCAGCTGCGTCACGATCAGGGCGGTGGAGAAGGTGAAGAGCCAGATCGCGAGGCGCCCGCCGAGGCGGCCGTGGGCCACCTCGAGCGTCGCCGCGCGCAGGCAGAAGCGGGAGCGTTGGGCGAGCGCGCCGAACAGCACGCCGATCACGCCGCCGCCGAGCGCGAGCGCCCATTGATCGCCGAGGAGGTCTATCAGGCGCTCGAGCATGGCGCTGCCTTCTAGGGCTTGATGTAGGCGTAGTGGTCGCGGAACTGGAGTTGGGTCAGGCGGACCACGCCGGAGGGCGTGAAGTCGGCGTCCATGACGAACTGGTTCTTGGTCAGCTTGCGCCGCTTCATGGTGATCTCGCAGACCTCGAAGGTCACGCCGCTGGCCTTCAGCGCGGCGATGAGCGGGGCATATTCGACGTTGTTCTTCAGATCCTTGGCGCCTTCCATCAGCAGATCGACGCCGTCGGCGTGGGTGACCACGACGATCTTGGTGTCGGGGGCGACGTCGAGGTGGTTGCGGATGTTGCGTAGGCCCTTGAGGCCCTGAACCTGGGCGTCGTCGATGTGATAGACGACCGCGTCGCCGGCGAAGGCGGGCGCGGCGAAGCACAGGAAGATCAGCATCAGGAGATGCCGCAGCGAAGCGAGCCTGGTCATCGATTTCCTCCCCTTGTCGGCGTCGTTCAGAGCGCGCCGGGATTGCCGTCCATGTTGCGCAGCGTCGGCAGATCGAGATGGGGCGGCTTCACCGTCTTCTGCGATCTCAGATGGCGGGCGACGAGATCCCAGATCGGCTCGCCGCCGGCGTCGCGGGCGGCCTCCGACACCGGCGCCCAGCCCGCCACCTTGTAGGTCTTGCCGGCCTCGATCGGCTTGCCGCCGAGGCGCATGTCGTCGATGCGCTTGCCGATGGTCGCGGTCGGGTCGCAGACGTAGCTCATGCCGCCGACGCGGACCATGTCGCCGCCCTGCTGATAATAGGGATCGACGTTGAAGAGGTTGTCGCAGACGTCCTCGAGCACTTCCTTGATCTGCGCGCCGGTCATGTTGGTCAACGTGGTCGTCGGATAAGTGATCGCGGTCTGATCGAGCACGTTCTCCATGGTGATCGCCTCGCCGGGCAGCACCGTCGTGCCCCAGCGGAAGCCGGGCGAGAAGGCGATCTCGGCGTCCTTCTCGGCGATCAGCGCGTCGACGATGACCTGATCGAAGGAGCCGTTGAAGTTGCCGCGGCGATAGAGGAGACCCTCGCTCACCGCCAGCTTCTCGGCGAGCTTCGCCTCGTAGGGCGCCCGCACCTTGGTGATGAGCGCGTCCATGTCGGCGTCGGCGGCGAGGAGATTGGCGAAGACCGGCAGCAGGCGATAGCGGAAGTCGGAGACCTTGCCGTCCTTGACGTCGAGATCGAGCACGCCGAGGAACTTGCCGTTGGAGCCGGCGTTGGTGACCAGCGTCTTGCCGCTCGGGTTCGAGACGATGGTGGGCTTGGGCATGCCGTCGTGAGTGTGGCCGCCGAGGATGGCGTCGATGCCGGTGACCCGCGAGGCCATCTTCAGATCGACGTCCATGCCGTTGTGGGAGATGACGATGACGACCTTCGCGCCCTCGGCGCGGGCGTCGTCGACCGTCTTCTGCATGTTCTCCTCCTGGATCCCGAAGGTCCAGTCGGCCACCATGTAACGAGGGTTGGCGATCGGCGTGTAGGGGAAGGCCTGACCGACCACGGCCACCTTGACCCCGTTGACGTCGCGCATCGTGTAGGGCTTGAACACCGGATCGCCGAAGTCGGCGGTCTTGATGTTCTGCGCCACGATCTCGATGTGGCCGGCGAAGTCGCCCTCGGCGACCTCCTTGACGCGGTCCTGACCGTAGGTGCACTCCCAGTGGAGCGTCATGATGTCGATGCCGAGGAGCTTGGCGGCGTCGACCATGTCCTGGCCCTTGGTCCAGAGCGCGGTGCCGGAGCCCTGCCAGGTGTCGCCGCCGTCGAGGAGGAGTGCGCCGGGACGGGTCGCGCGGATCCGCTTCACCAGGGTGGCGAGATGAGCGAAGCCGCCGACCTTGCCGTAGATCGGCGCGAAGCGCTCGAAGTCGAGACAGGTCAGCGCATGGGCCTCGGGCGTGTCGGCGGCGATGCCGAATTCGGCGAGGAACGCCTTGCCGACCACATGGGGCGCGCGGCCCTTCATCGAGCCGACGCCGAGATTGACGCTCGGCTCGCGGAACCAGATCGGCTTCAGCTGGGCGTGGCAGTCGGTGATGTGGAGGAGCGACACGTTGCCGAAGGCGGGGGCGTCGTAGAGACGGTCCGCGGCCTTTTCGGCGCGCGCGATGTCGGTGGGAAGCGCCATGCCCGAGGCGCCCGCCGCCGCGAGAAGCTGGAGAAAGTCACGACGATTCATGGCGCTTCGCCTCGATGTTGCGGATCTGGAGTCTGGTGCGGTCGACGCGATCGGCCGGGCCGATCGTCGCGTGGGTCGAGACCCGGCCGGACGAGGTCCGGCCGGGGTCGGCCTCACTGATTGACGGGCGACTTCGGGTCGAGCAGCAGGGCCATGAGGTCCTTGATCTGCTTCTCCGTGATGATGCCCATGTGGCCGGCGCGGGGCATGTTGGAACAGGCGTTGGAGGCCTTGGAGTTCCAGATCTTGGCCCAGGTGGTGCGCCGCACCTCCTCGGTGTCGCCGCGCAGCTTGCCGTATTGATAGAGGCTCGGGCCGATGGTGCCGTAGGAGATCTCCTTCGGCGAGAGCTGATGGCAATTGTAGCAATTGCCGCCGTTGACCATGTCGGCCTTGTCGGTCGAGGTGAGGCCGCGACCGCTCTGGGCGACCTTCTCGCCCTCCTTGTAGTCGCCGAGCCAGACGCCGTCGGTCGGCCACTTGACGGTCGCCAGATTGGCGGCCTCGATCTCGGCGCGCTTCTTCTCCCCGGTCTTGCCCGAGACGTTGTCGGGATCGGAGCAGAAGGCCTGGGTCTCGTCCTGGTCGAGACGGGCGAGCGTGGCGATGCCCTTCGAACGGAAGCCGCTCTTCAGCATCGCCTTGAACGAGGCGTCGTCGGCGCCGGGTCCCCACGGGCCGTCGCCGGCGCCGGCCGAGGCCGTGCCGAGGACGAGGAGAAGCGCGAGGGCGGACAGGGATTTCACGGTGGTCGACATGTCCCGCCTCCTCAACGCTTGATGCCGGGGGTGTCCATGGTCGCGCCGTTGGCGGTGGCGGCCATGTACATGGAGAGGGCGACGGTGACGTCGGACCCGTAGATCGGCTCGGGGAAGCGCTGCTGGCGGAAGCAGTCGGCGAGGCGCCACTGCATGCCCCACATCTGACCCGAGGAGACGCGATAGGCCGGCCAGGAGGTCCAGCCGGCGGCGGCGCCCTTGTGGGTCGGGATGTTCGGCAGTTCCTGGAGACGGATGCGCACGCCCTCCTGCCCGTGACAGGTCGAGCAGGAGAAGTCGTGCGGGCCGCCCTGGTAGTAGAACATCCGCTTGCCGAGTTCGAAGGCCTTGCGCTCTTCCGGATGGGCCAGGGAGACCTCGACCTTCACGCCCTTGGACTGGCCGGAGACGTAGGTCGCGATCGCCTCCAGCCTGTCCTTCTCGGGGGTGTTGAACTTGGCGTCGATCAAGGGCTTCACGTCGATGCCCTGGAGCGTCGACATGCAGGTGAGGACGCGGGATTCGACGTCCTGGACCTTGCCGGTGTCCTTGAAGAAGCGCGGCAGATGGGCATAGGCCCCCTGCACCACGCCGGCGCCGAGGCCGAGATCGCACCCCTCGAGCGACACGTTCTTCGGTCCGGCCGGCGTCTTCCAGAGCTCCTCGCCCTGCGCCTCGAACAATTCGGCCGGATTGCCGTCCTTGAGCGCCTCGCGGTACTGCTCGATGCTCTCGATCGACTTGTCGGCTTCGGCCGACACGACGCCGGTCGACGCACCGACGACCGCCAACGCGGTCGCGATGCCGATGGCATGCCATCGTTTCATGGTCTCATCTCCCCCCGGTCTTCTTCTTGGTCATGGACGTCGGATCGGGCGGCGGTGATCAGGTCACCGTCGCCGTGTCGCTGCGGGTGTCGCCCTTGCTGTCGACCCAGGTGATGGTGACCTTGTCGCCGGCCTTGCCGCCCTTGATCTTGAAGGCGAGGAAGGGGTTCTTGGAGACCGAGGGTCCCCACTGCGCTTCGATCACCACCTTGTCGCCGAGCTTGGCGGTCACCTCGGAGATGAACCACGCCGGGATCGGCGCGCCGGAGGCGTCCTTGCGGAAGCCGGTCTCCATCTCGTGGCTCATCAGAACCTTGACTTCGGTGATCCCGTCCTTGCTCGCGGCGCGGATCTTCATCGGATTGCCCATGTGTTCCTCCTGAAATCGCGAGGGGTTCAGCCGCCGCAGCCGCCGAGCGTGACCTTGATTTCCTTGGTCGCGGTGAAGTACTTGCCGCCGGCCTTGACCAGAACGACGACGTTCGAGGTCTGGCCCATCTTGATGCGGGTGGTGACGTCGGGGACCATGTCGGGGCCGATGTCGAAGAGGGCGGCGAGCATGTTCGGGTTCTTCTCGACGAGGAACGAGATCTGCGTCGTGTCGGGAAGCTTGCTGACCGCCTGGACCGGCACCACGGCGCCGTTCTCGGCGATGTCGGAGGCGAGGATCTGCACGTCGCCGCTCTCGGTCGCGCCCTCGGCACCCATCAGCTTGTAGGTCTCGGGCAGGGTCTTGCTCTCGAAGGCGGCCTTGTTCCAGGCCGCCAACACGAGGCGCGGCGTCACCAGAGTGCCGATCGTCGCCAGGAGCCCGAGGGCTCCGGCGCGGGTGAGGAGCCGCCGTCGGCTCAGGGGTTCGAACGTCATGTCTTTCATTCCTCCGCTTGGTTGCGCGCTTCGGCGCGTCACTTGGTGGGAGCTCCGTCGAGGATCCAGGCGACGAGGGTCTTCAGGTCCTCGTCCTTGATCTCTTCCTGAGGGGGCATGGCGATGTCGCCCCAGACCCCTTCGCCGCCGGCGCGAACCTTGGCGAAGATCTGGGCGGAGACGTCCTTGCCCTTGTACTTGTCGGCGACCTCGAGATAGCTCGGGCCGACCAGCCGGCTCGACACCGCATGGCAGCCGAGGCAGCCCGACGCTTCGGCGAGCGCCGCCGGCGACGGCTTGCCGCTCGTCGCCGCGGCCTCCGAGGCGGCGGTGACCTGACCGCGGACCTGACCGACGCGGCGGTTCTGGTCGGCGAGGTTGCCGTGCGAGGCGAGCGCGTAGTCGGGCAGCGAGGAGGCGATCTCTGGCTCCTTCTTGCAGTCCTTCATGCAGGCGACGGCATGGGTGTCCGGCTTGATGTCCTTGCCGGAGAGCGCCTTGCTCGGCCACATCGCGTGGTCAAAGGTCATGCCGTTGCGATTGGGCATGATCTTCTGGACGTCGCGAATGGTCTGATCGTTCAGCACGAAGTCGCTCGGCACGATGTCCGAGAGATTGAGCAGATAGGCCAGCACCGCGTAGACCTCGTCGTCGCTGAGCGACTTCGGCGCGTTCCAGGGCATGGCGCGACGGATGTAGTCGAAGAGCGTCGAGACGGTCGGCACCTTCATGAAGGTGGTGCGGGCGGGGAAGTCCTTGCGCATGAGCGCGGCGACGTGGCCGGTCTTCAGGTCCTCCTTCTCGACGCCGCCGACCAGCGGCGTGAACACCTTGTTGCTCTCGCCGAAGGTGCCGTGGCAGACGGCGCACTTGCCCTCCCAGATGTCCATGCCCTGATCGACGCTGCCGGACCCCTTGGGCAGGCCGAGGAAGTCGGGGCGGACGTCGATGTCCCAGGCCTTCAGCTCGGCCGGGGTGGCGGCCCGGCCGACGCCGGAGAAGTCGTCGAGCGCGAGGCTCGCGGAGGCGCCGCCGACGAGGGCGAAGGCGAGCGCGGCGAAGAACAGGCGGGGGCGGTCAGAGAACTTGAACATTGCTCACGTCCCCGTTCATCGCGACCTTCCAGGACTGGATGGCGTTGTTGTGATAGATCGAGCGGGTGCCGCGCACCTCGCGCAGCTGGCGGTAGCCGGGCTGGACGAAGCCGGTCTCGTCCATGGCGCGCGACTGCAGGATCGCCGGGCGGCCGTCCCAGTTCCAACCGACGTTGAAGCGGGTCAGGCACTTGGAGAGGACCGGGCTCTGCAACTGGGCCTCGACCCAGTTCATGCCGCCGTCGAAGGAGACGTCGACGCGCTTGATCTTGCCGCGTCCCGACCAGGCGAGGCCGGTGACGTTGTAGTGACCCTTGTCGAGCAGGGTCTGGCCGCCGGAGGGCGAGGTGATGACCGACTTCGCCTCCTGGATCGAGGTGTACTGGCGGTGCTGGCCGTCGGGCATCAGGTCGATGTAGTGGTCGGCCTCGTCCTTGGTGGCCCAAGGCGCATCGCCGACTTCGACGCGGCGCAGCCACTTGACCCAGGAGACGCCCTGGACGCCGGGCACCACGAGGCGCAGCGGATAGCCGTTCTCGGGGCGCAGCATCTCGCCGTTCTGGCCGTAGGCGACGATCACCTCGCCGGAGAGGACCAGTTCCATCGGGATGGTGCGGGTCATCGACGAGCCGTCGGCGCCCTCGGCGAGGACGAACTTGGCCTTCTTCAGGTCGGCGCCGCAGTCCTCGAGCAGGGTGATCAGCGGCACGCCGGTGAACTCCGAGCAGGACAGCATGCCGTGGGTGTACTGGACGGTCGGAACCGCGACGTTGCCCCATTCCATGCCGGTGTTGGCGCCGCATTCGATGAAGTGCATGCGCGACACCGACGGCATCCGCATCAGATCGTCGAGCGTGTAGACCTTGGGCTTCTTCACGAAGTCGGGGGTCGAGCCGTTGACCATGAAGCGGTGACGCGACGGGTCGATGTCGTGCCAGCCCTGGTGATGGCGCTCGAAATGGAGGCCCGAGGGCGTGATGATGCCGAACATGCCCTGGAGCGGCATGAAGGAGACGCTGGAGCCGGCGACCTGGGTCAGGCCCGGGCTCTGGCGGCGCTGCATCGCGGTCTCGTATTTCGACGGCATGCCGTAGGGCGTGGCGGCGACGGGCTGGCCGAGCGAGGTCGACCACGGCGGCAGCTTCAGAATGGCGTCGTCGCCGGCGGCGGCATCGGCGGCGAGGGCGCGTCGGCCCCCGGCCACGCTCCCGCCCGCCATGGCCGCGGCGGCGGCGAGGAACGATCCGCGCAGGAAGCCACGGCGTCCGCTGGAGACCTCGGCGATGTCGCCGGGCGACAGGAAATCCTCGGGCGCCCGCCTGAGACGCGCGCCGCCTCCTTCGAATGTGGATTCCTCGATGGTCCGCGTCGGTCTCGTCATCGCCCCTCCTCGATCGCTCTCTCGCCTCGGATGGCTCCGAGGCTCGGCGTGAGGGGGTGGCATGCGACCACGGTCACGGGGTCCGGCATGGACCTCGCGCCCTCGATCGTTCGTTTCCTTCCCCTCACGCGTCCAGGCTGTTCGGTCGCCCGGATCTTCGTCGATGCTCAGGTTAAGGCGACGGGCGCGAGATCCAATCGGGGACGGTGCCGGGGGTGACTGGGGGTTTTCACCCATGCCGGTGGGCGAGGTCAGCCCGGCGGCGGTTCCGAGGCCCAGGCGATGAGCTGGGCGACCGAGGTGGCGCCGGCCTTGGTCATCAGGTTGTGGCGGTGGTTTTCCACGGTCTTCACGGAGATGTCGAGATCGAGGGCGATGGCCTTGCTGGTCTTGCCGGCGATGACCAGGGCGAGGACCTCGCGCTCGCGTTCGGTCAGGCAGGAGAGGCGGCGTTCGAGCGTCGTCTGGCGCGAGCGGCGGCGGATCGTCTCGGCGCTGGCGGCGAGCGCCTCGCCGATGCGGTCGAGCAGGACCTGATCGTCGAAAGGCTTCTCGAGGAAATCGAGGGCGCCGTGGCGCATCGCGCGGACCGCCTTCGGGATGTCGCCGTGGCCGGAGACGAAGATGACGCCGACGCTGGAGCCACGGCGCATCAGTTCGGTCTGCAGCTCGAGCCCGCTGAGGCCGGGCAGGCGGACGTCGAGCACGACGCAGGCCGGGCTCTCGTCGTCGAGCACGTCGAGGAAGGCGAGCGCCGAGGTGCAGGCGACCCAGCGATAGCCGACCGAGGAGACGAGGAAGGCGACCGAATCGCGGACGGCGGGGTCGTCGTCGACGATGTAGATCGTCGGGGCGGTTTCAGACACGCGCGATCTCCTCGATGAGCGGCAGTTGGAACCAGAACGTGGTCGCGCCGGGGGTGTCGATGTCGACGTCGAGACGGCCGCCGTGGGCCTCGACGATGGTGCGGCTGAGCGACAGGCCGAGCCCGAGCCCTTCCGGCTTGGTGGTGAAGAAGGCCTCGAACAGGAGGTCGATGGCGCCGGGAGCGACGCCCGATCCGTTGTCGGTGACGCTCAGGCGGACGACGTGATCCATCGCCTCGGCCTTCACCGCGATGCGCGCGTCGGCGACGCCGGACACCGCCTCGGTGGCGTTCTGGAGGAGGTTCAGCACCACTTCCTCGATCTGCAGGCGATCGGCCATGACCCGGGGCAGGGTCGCGGGGATGTCGACCTCGAGGTGGACGTCGCGGCCGCGCGCGGTCGGCTCGAAGAGATCGATGGCGTCGGCGAAGACGCGGGAGGGATCGAGGGGCAATTGCTGCGAGGGATGCTTGCGGACGAAGTCGCGCATCCGCTTGACGATCGACCCGGCGCGTTCGGCCTGGACGGCGATGCGGCGCACGCCTTCGAGCACGCCCTCGGGGTCGATGCCGGCGTCGAGGCGGCGCTCGCAGCCGCGCGCGTAGCTGAGGATCGCGGCGAGCGGCTGGTTGATCTCGTGGGCGAGGGAACTGGCCATTTCGCCCATCAGCGACAGGCGGACGGTGTGTTCCATGCGCTCGCCCTTGACGCGCGCCTGTTCGTGGGCGCGTTGCAGCTCGCGGGTGCGGCGGCGCAGGAGATGGGCGACGCGGAAGACGTGGAAGATCCACCACGCCGCAATCGTCGCGGCGACCATGCCCCACCAGCGGTGTTCCCACAGGAAGTCGCGCAGGCCCAGCGGTGTGAAGAGGGCGTAGGGCCCGACCTTGAGCCCGCGATAGAGGTCCTGGACGAGGCGATAGTCGACCGGATCGGTCCACACCACCTCGCCACCGGCGGGCTGCATGACGAGGAGCGCGCGGGCGACCTCGGCGGCGAGGGCGGGCGAGGTCTGGGCGACCTTGACGAAGGGCCAGCCGGGATAGAGGCGGGTGGAGACCTGACAGGGCAGGGTGCCCGAGGGCCTGCGGCCGAGCACCCGGAACTCGTCGGGCCGGGCGGTGCCGTCGGCGATCAACTGCTCGAGGAGGCAGGAGCGGACGATGCCGGCCTCGGCGCGGCCGGAGCGCAGCGCGTCGATCACGCCCTCGACGGGGTAGCCGACGAAGAGGAGATCGGTCTGCTTGAACGGGTCGACGCCGCGCTCGAGCAGTTCGAGCCAGGCGGCGCGGAAGCCGAAGGCGTCGCGCGCGACGGCGGCGATGCGGCGTTTGCGCAGGTCGGTGACGATCTGGACGTCGGCGAGATCGGCCGGGACGAGAATGGTGGCGCCGACCGATTCGTCGGAATAGCTGCCGTTCATGTCCTGCTCGGTCGCCAGCGCGGTCGCGGCGTAGTCGATGCGCAGCTCGAGGAAATGGCCGGGATTGGTGATGAGGAAGTTCAGCCGATTGGCGGCGACGGCCGCCGTCAGGAAGGCGGTGCTCCCCGTCACCATCTCGAACCGATATTGCGGCAGCGTCTTGGAGAGATGGGCGAAGGTCGGCGCCCAATTGGCGGCGGCCACCTCGGCGCCGCGATAGGCGAGAACGCCGACGCGCACGACCGGGCGCGTGTCTTCAACCGCCCCGGCGACCGGACCGAACCCGATCGCGGCGAGGAGGAGCGCGAGCAGCGCCGCGAGGACCGGGGCGAGCCGGCGCGGCGATCGTGCCGTTTCGATCAATCGCATCGCAGCCGTCCGCAGGACCGTTCGGCGGCGACCATGGCGCGCAGGGTGACCGGGCCGGGCCAGCCGATGAAGGCGGTGTCGCCGACGACGAAGGAGGGTGTGATCTTCAGGCCGAGATCGGCGGCGCGGCGGCGCTGCGCGGCGAGATCGGTCTCGGCGCGGGCGGGGTGGCCGTCGTCGGGGCCGTCGAGATCGAGGCCGAGCGCGGCGGCGACCTGCTTCGCCCGGGGGGCGTCGACGAAGCCGCGCGAACCGAGCAGCGCGCGATGGAACCCATGCGCCGCGTCCGCGCCGAAACGGCGGAAGGCGGTCTGTTGCAGTTGGGCGACGGCGGCGGAGGCCGGCGACAGGATCGGATCGTGGACGAGCACCAGCGCGAGACGATCGTCGCTCGCCAGCACCTCGTCGAGGGCCGGCGCCGCCGTGCGGCAGAAGGCGCAGTTGTAGTCGAAGATCTCGTGGACGACGACGTCGGCCTCGGCGGCGCCGAAGCGCTGCAGGCCGGGCACGTCGGCGAAGGGCGCGCGCGAGGGCAGGGCGAAGTTGCGGATCGGCGAACCGTCCGACGCGGCGAGCCCGGGCACGGCGGGCGGCGGCGCGGCCGCGAAGGCGCGCGCCGTCGCCGCGAGCAGCCCTCCGGCGCCCAGATGGGCGATCAGCGCGCGTCGATGAAAGGTGGTCCCCAAGGCGATGTCCCGCAGCGGTCGAAAGCGGCTGGGACTATCGTTCTTCCGCCGATTTCTTTCAATCGGTTCGAAAGAAGGGGCGGCGAAAGGCGGTCTCCGATCGGGTTTCACCCGTCGCCATCGCCCACTTGGACAGGGCCCGGAACGGGGGCGGGAGAGCCGTCCGCAAGGGCCACCAGATGTATGCGGGCGTCATTTCTGGAAGGGGTGGCGCGACAGGACGCGGAACGGTTCTCCGCGGCTCGGCTGGACGGCGAGGGTGATCGCGTCGACCGCGACGGTCTCGGCGAGGGCATCGAGACGCGCGGCGAGAGCGTCGCGGACGGCGTCGCGGCGCGGCGTGGGCACGGGTCCGGTCAGGGTCATGTGGAAGCGGAAGTCGTCGAAGACATGGGCATAGCCCCAGCGATCGACCTTCTCGATCCGCGCCGCGCTCGGGGTCGGGCCGAGCCGTCGGGCGCGCTCGGCGGCGTCGAGGGGGGCGCGGAACGGTTCGAAGGCGGTGACGCAATCGGCGGCGAGACGATCGATCGCGGCGGCCTCGCCACGCGGGCGCAGGGCGACGAAATCGCCGAGGAGGGCGACGGCGAGGGTCGCGGCGAAGGGGGATCGCGCCGCGGCGAAGGCGTCGGCGGCGGCGCGGAGGCCGGCCTCGTCGGTGCCGTCGGCGAGTTCGAACGGCGCCTTCAGGGTGGCGTGGAAGCCGTAACGGCGCGGATCCTCGGTCAGGGCCTCCCAATCCGCCGCGTCGCAGGGGGCGCCTTCGGGAAAGGGCGGGCGGATGCCGGTGACGGCGTCGCGGCCGATGACCGCGCTCGCGGCGCGCCACAGGGCGGTTTCGGGCGCGGGCAGGAAATAGACGGCGTAACGGGGACGGCTCATGGCGGCTCACGGTGGCGTCGGCCCGGCGGCCGAGCGCGTTCAGGCGACGACGACGGCGTCGAGGAAGGCGGAGACGGCGGTGTCGAGATCGCTGCCGTTGTCGATGGTGCGGTCGGCCGAGGTGCCGTCGCCGGGCTCGAAACGGCGGGCGAGACGGGTGTCGCCGGCACCGTCGCTCGGGCGTGCCCGCGCCGCGATGCGGCGGGCGAGCACCTCGCGCGGGGCGACGATCTCGACCACGGTGACGTCTGGCCAGCGCCGCCGCGCCTCGGCGAGCACCGTGCGCGAGACGTTGATCACCACGGTGGCACCCCGGGCGAGGTCGGCCTCGATGGTGGCGGGGATGCCGTACCAATGGCCGTGGGCGTTCCACGACAGCGAGAAGCCGCCGCGCGCGCGGACGTCGAGGAAGGCGCGTTCGTCGGCCTCGACGTTGTCCTCGGCCTCGGAGGCGGGGCGAGTGACGATGCGGCGCGGGAAGACGTAGCGGGCGTCCGCGGCGAGGGTGACGCGCGCCGCCTCGATCAGCGTGTCCTTGCCGGAGCCGGACGGCCCGACCACCAGAACCACCCGGCCGGGCAGTTCCTCGGTGGTCGGATCGGCGCCGCGCGTGAGCAGGGTGCCTTCGGAGCGATCGGCCATCACGACACCCGCCGCCCCAGCCGGAACACTTCGCGCACCACCGGATGGCCCTCGACCTGGGCGATGCGGACGAGGTCGGCGCGCTTGCCGACGACGATCTCGCCGCGATCGCGGAGGCCGGTCGCCTCGGCGGGGTTCTTGGTGACGGTGCGGATCGCGCCGGCGAGACCGCCGACGGCGGCGACGTCGGCGATGGCGAAGGCGCCCTCGATCAGGCTCACCGGCACGTAGTCCGAGGAGAGAATGTCGAGGACCCCGGCCTCGGCCAGTTCGATCGCCGAGACGTTGCCGGAATGCGAGCCGCCGCGCACCACGTTGGGGGCGCCCATCAGCACGGCGAGACCGGCGGCGTGGCTGGCGGCGGCGGCCTCCACCGTGGTCGGGAACTCGGCCACGGTGACGCCGTCGGCGAGGGATTCGGCGACGTGGATCTCGAGCGTGTCGTCGTGGCTCGCCAGCGCGATGGCGCGCTCGTGGGCGAGGTCGACCAGGGTGCGACGGTAGCCGGCGGCGAAGCGGCGGTGGAGATCCTTGCGGTGCTCGAAGAAGGCGTCGAGATCGGCGTCGGACTTGCCCGGCGACTTGCCGCGATAATAGTCGCGCAGCTTCTCCTCGTTGCGGAACTGGCGCTGACCGGGGGTGTGGTCCATCAGCGACATCAGGCGCACGTCGAAGCGGGCGAGATAGTCCTGCGCCTGCTCGATGACGTCGACCGAGCAGATCTCGCATCTGAGATGGGTGTGGTGATCGGCGCGCAGGAGCCCGGTGCCCTTGGCCTTCTCGATGGCGTCGCCGAGCCGGAAGAGGCCGGCGCCGAGCGAGTGGCGATCGCCGTCGGTGCCGGCGCGCAGGCTGTCGAAGACGGTGGTGATGCCGGCGCCGGCGATCTGCGCGTCATAGGCGAAGACGGCGGAGAAGGGTTCCCAGAACACCTTCGGGCGGGGGCTGTAATGGGGCTCGATGTGGTCGGTGTGGAGTTCGACCAGGCCGGGCACGAGGAGATCGTCGCCGCAGTCGAGCGCCTCGGGGAGGATCCGATCCTCCTCGATCGCGACGATCAGGCCGTTCTCGACGACGACGGTGCCGGGGACGACGCGGTCGGCGAGGACGACGCGGCGCGAGGCGAGCGCGATCGAGGCGACGGCCTCCTGGGCGACCAGAGCGGTGGTGGGCGTTTCGAGGGCGTTCATGGCTGCTCGTATCTCTCGAGGAAGGCGTCGATCGAAAGGTCGCGGAAGTCGTTTACGGCGGCTTCGAGACGGTCGTGTGACCAGTCCCACCAGGCGAGGCGGATCATACGAGCGGCGGCATCCTCGGACATCCGCCGCTTGATGAAGCGGGCCGGGACGCCGCCGACGATCTCGTAGGGGGCGACGTCCTTGGCGACGACCGCGCCGGCGGCGATCACCGCGCCGTCGCCGATCGTGACGCCGGCGAGCACGGTGACGCCGTGGCCGATCCAGACGTCGTTGCCGATCGTCACGCGGGCGGCGCGGCGGGCGGCGAAGAAGGCGTGGTCGCGCTCCTGCGCCGGCCAATAATATTCCGGCGTGTAGCTCAGCCGGTGGATGGTGGCGCGGTCGAGCGGATGGTTCGGCGGGCCGATGCGGGCGCACGCGGCGATCGCCGTGAAGCGGCCGATGGTGGTGTCGGCGACCGAGCTGTCGTGCATCACGTAGGAATAGTCGCCGATGGTCGAATATTCGACGTAGACGCGGTCGCCGAGCTCGACGTGCGTGCCGATCACGGCCTCGCGCAAGGCGACGTCGACGCCGTTCTTTCCCTCGCGCGGGATCTTCGGTTGCGGCGTGGTCATGCGGCGATCTCCTTCGGCGCGAAGGCGGAGACGTCGACGATGCGGGTGGCGACGCGGTCGCGGACGTCGCCGTCGTGGAAGATGCCGAGGAGGGCGACGCCGGCCGCCTTCTTGGCCTCGATCAGATCGACCACGACGGCGCGGTTGGCGGCGTCGAGCGAGGCGGTCGGCTCGTCGAGGAGGAGGAGGTCGACGTCGGCGATCAGGCCACGGGCGATGTTGACGCGCTGCTGCTCGCCGCCGGAGAAGGTCGCCGGGGGCAGGGTCCACAGCCGTTCCGGCACGTTGAGGCGGGTGAGCAGGCCCTCCGCCCGGGCGCGGGCCTCGGGCTCGGCGAGGCCTTGGGCGAGGGCGGGTTCCATCACCACGTCGAGGGTGGCGACGCGGGGGACGGCGCGCAGGAACTGACTGACGTAGCCCATGGTGGAGCGGCGCAGGCTCAAGATCTCGCGCGGGGTGGCGGTGGCGACGTCGACGGGGCCGTCGGCGGAGCGGACGCGGACGGTGCCGCGATCGATGCCGTAATTGCCCCAGACCATCTTGAGGATCGACGACTTGCCGGCGCCGGAGGGGCCGCCGAGGACGACGCATTCGCCGGCCGCGACGGTGAAGGCGACGTCGCCGACCACTGGAATGGTCAGGCCGCCGCGCAGGTGCATGACGAAGGACTTGGCGACGCCTTCGACCGAGAGGACCGGATCGGAGTGGGTCATGGCGGGCCTCACGGTTGCAGGATCGAGGAGACGAGGAGCTGGGTGTAGGCGGCGCGCGGGTCGTCGAGGACGCGGTCGGTCAGACCCTCCTCGATCACCCGGCCCTGTTTCATCACCATGATCCGGTGCGACAGCAGGCGGGCGACGGCGAGATCGTGGGTGACGACGATCACCGCGAGGCCCATGTCGGCGACGAGGCGCCGGACGAGATCGAGAAGGCGTGCCTGGACCGAGACGTCGAGGCCGCCGGTCGGTTCGTCCATGAAGACGAGGCGCGGCGCGGTGACGAGATTGCGGGCGATCTGGAGACGCTGGCGCATGCCGCCGGAATAGGCGGTCGGGGGCTCGTCGATGCGGGTCGGGTCGATCTCGACGCGGTCGAGCCAATCCTCGGCCTTCGCGCGGATGGCGCCGTAGTTGCGGGCGCCGACCGCCATCAGCCGTTCGCCGACGTTGCCGCCGGCCGAGACGCCCATGCGCAGACCGCGCGCGGCGTCCTGATGGACGAATCCCCAATCGGTGCGGAAGAGGAAGCGGCGTTCGGCCTCGGAGAGCGCGGCGAGGTCGCGGATCTCGCCGGCGCGGGTGCGGTAGAGCACCTCGCCGGCGGAGGCGGGGAGCTGACCGGAGAGGAGCGACAGCAGGGTCGACTTGCCCGAGCCGCTCTCGCCGACGATCGCCAGGACCTCGCCCTCGCGGATGTCGAAGGAGACGTCGCGGCAGCCGAGGCGGTCGCCGTAGAACTTGGTCAGGCCGCGTGCCTCGAGCAGCGGGGGAGTGGAGATGGGGATCATCGGGTGCTCTCCTTCGCCACGAGGTCGTCGCCGGCGAGCAGGCCGCGATGGCCGTCGGCGCGGCGGGTCTCGCAATGGTCGGTGTCGGAACAGACGAACATGCGGGTGCCCCGGTCGTCGGTCACGACCTCGTCGAGATAGCTGTCGGTGGCGCCGCAGAGCGCGCAGGGCGCCTCGAAACGGGTCGGCTCGAAGGGATGATCCTCGAAGTCGAGGCTCTTCACCCGGGTGAAGGGCGGCAGCGCGTAGATCCGCTTCTCGCGGCCGGCGCCGAAGAGCTGCAGCGCCGGGCTCATCGAGAGTTTCGGATTGTCGAACTTGGGGATCGGCGAGGGATCCATCACGTAGCGGCCCTCGACCTCGACCGGATAGGCATAGGTCTTGGCGATGTGGCCGTGTTTGGCGATGTCCTCGTAGAGTTTGACGTGCATCAGGCCGTAGTCGGCGAGCGCGTGCATCACCCGGGTCTCGGTCTCGCGCGGCTCGAGGAAGCGCAAGGGCTCGGGGATCGGCACCTGGAAGACCAGGGTCTGGCCGGCCTTCAGGGGCATTTCCGGGATGCGGTGACGGGTCTGGATCACCGTCGCCTCGGCGGTCCGGGTGGTCACGGCGACATTCGCGATCTTCTGGAAGAAGGCGCGGATCGAGACCGCGTTGGTGGTGTCGTCGGCGCCCTGGTCGATCACCTTGAGGACGTCGTCGGATCCGAGGATCGCCGCCGTCACCTGGATGCCGCCGGTGCCCCACCCATAGGGCATCGGCATGTCGCGGGCGGCGAAGGGGACCTGATGACCGGGGATCGCCACCGCCTTCAGAAGGGCGCGGCGGATCATCCGCTTGGTCTGTTCGTCGAGATAGGCGAAGTTGTAGCCGGTCGCGCCCGGGAGCGGCGGCGGGGTCAGGGGAGCGTTCATTCCGCGGCCTCCTCGAGAGTGTCGACGTGCGTCTCCTCGGCCTCGGCGAGGGCCTCCTGCTCGGTGTGCGCCTCGTGTTCGGCGCGCATGGCGCGGACGAGGGCGAGCTCGGCCTGGAAGTCGACGTAGTGGGGCAGTTTCAGGTGTTCGACGAAGCCGGTCGCCTGGACGTTGTCGGCGTGGGAGAGGACGAATTCCTGATCCTGGGCCGGGGCGGTGACGGCGCCGCCGAGTTCCTCGGTGCGGAGCGCCCGATCGACCAGCGCCATCGCCATCACCTTGCGCTCGACCTGGCCGAAGGCGAGGCCGTAGCCACGGGTGAAGGTCGGGGCGACCTTGGAGGAACCGGCGAACTGGTTGATCATCTGGCATTCGGAGACGGTGATCGTCCCGAGCGGCACGGCGAAATCGAGTTCCGGGGCGTCGAAATCGACCTCGACCGCGCCGATGCGGATCTCGCCGGCGAAGGGATGGGTCGAGCCGTAGCCGCGTTGGGTCGAATAGCCGAGCGCCAACAGGAAGCCCTCGTCGCCGCGCGCCAGTTGCTGGAGGCGCAGGTCGCGGCCGGCGGGGATGCGCAGCGGCGCGCGGGTGAGGTCGCCGACGGCGGTCTCGTCGTCGCTCTCGGGCTCCGCCTCGATCAGGCCTTCCATGGCCAGAAGTTCGGTGACGCGCGGGATCTCGGCGGCGGGGCCGTCGCCGGAGGGGGCGTCGAGCCGTTCGGGGGCCGGCGTCTCGCCCTCGCTCGCCAGCGCGAAGTCGATCAGGCGGTGGGTGTAGTCGAAGGTCGGGCCGAGGATCTGGCCGCCGGGCAGGTCCTTGTAGGTGGCGGAGATGCGGCGTTCGACCGCCATGGCGCCGGTGTCGATCGGGCGCGAGGCGCCGAAGCGCGGCAGGGTGGTGCGATAGGCGCGGACCAGGAACGCGGCCTCGATCAGATCGCCGCGCGCCTGTTTGACGGCGAGGGCGGCGAGGTCGCGGTCGTGCAGCGCGCCCTCGTTCATCACCCGGTCGACGGCGAGCGAGAGCTGCTCGCGGATCTGGTCGGGGACGATCTCGGCGACGTCGCGGGCGCCGCGACGGCGGTCGGCGAGGAGGCGGTGGGCACGGCGGATCGCCGCTTCGCCGCCCTTCACGGAGACATACATCAGCCGATCTCCTCGAGACGGGTGGTGCGGGGAAGGCCGACGATCGCCGTCGGTCCGGCGAGGACGAGGTCGACGCCACGCGGGAAGAGGTCGCGGTTCGCGTGGCCGCGCGCGGCGAGATCGGCGGGAGCGCCGGCGACGGCGACGTCGCGGGTCGTCTCGATGCCGGGGCCGGCGAGGCGGTAGCGGGTGCCGGCGTCGAAGCCGTCGACCTGGAGGATCACGGTGGTCGAGGTCGAGGGATCGAGATCGGTGCCGAGGGCGAAGGCGTTCCAGGCGGGGGCGTTCGCGGCGTCGGTGATCAGGGCGAAGGTCGCCTCGCGCGGGTCCTCGACCAGCCGGGCGCCGGTGTGAAAGGCGATCCAGGCGTCGACGGCGGAGGTGGCGAGCGCGGCGTCGCGCCAGATCGTCGTCTCGAAGTCGGCGAGCGTGGCGATCACGCTCGCCGCGACGGGCGAAAGCGGCGGGGGCGGCTCGGCGATGCCGGCGACGGCGCGCGCCGTGCCGGGCTCGGCGAGGGCGTCGAGCAGAGCGCGGAAACAGGCCTGCGCCTCGTGGACCGGGTCGGCGAAGCCGGCGGCGAGGGTCGGGGAGTGGGCGTTCATCAATCGTCTCCGCGCACCAGGGTGAAGAAGTCGACGCGGGTCGCGGCGGTCTCGGCCTCGAGCCGGGCGTGGTCGCCCTCGAGCCGGCGGCGGATCGGCGCCAGGATCTCCGCCTCGAGGGCGTCGCGGCGAGTGCCCTCGACCCAGAGCGCGTCGACCAGGGCGGCGTCGCGGGCGCGGTGGCGGTCGCGGCCGAGCAGATGGCCGAAGCCGACGGCGCCGGAGGGCAGCCGCACGGCGGCGCGGGTCACCGTCGCCTCGCCGAGATTGAAGGGGGCGCCGGTGCCGCCCATGCGGCCGCGCACCATGACGAGCCCGGTCTCGGGGGCGCGCAGGTCGACGGCCTCGGCGGGCGCGAGGGCGCGGACGCGGCTCAGTTCCTGGGCGGTCGCGGCGGCGACCACGGTCATCACGTCGCGGCGCGCGGCATTGTGCGGATCGGTCTCGGCGGACGTCCCGGTCATCGGGGGCCTCTCTGTTTCGTCGGTCTGATTTGTATATAGATCTAGATGATTATACTTCTGTGACGGTGTCCAGTGAAATTCGGCTTCGCCGATCCGCGCGAACATGCGATGACGGGTCGGACAGGGAGAGGACGCGATGACGGCGGACGAAGCCCCGAGGGGGGCGGTGCAGGCCGGCGCGGCGCATGCCGGCGCGGTTTTGGCGCGTGGGCGCGGGGTCGCGATGTGGCGGCAGGTGGCGGAGATCGTCGAGGGGACGATCGCCTCCGGCGAATGGCCGGCGGGGTCGCGTCTGCCGACCGAGGCGGAGCTGGCGCTGCGGTTCGCGGTCAATCGCCACACGGTGCGTCAGGCGTTGCGCGATCTCGCCGAGCGCGGGCTGGTGCGGGCGGTCCAGGGCTCGGGCACCTATGTGGAACGGGCGCCGCTGACCTATCCGATCGGCACGCGCACCCGCTTTTCCGACATCGTGGTGGCGCAGGCGCGCGAGCCTTCGGGCGATCTCCTGGGGGCGTGGCGCGAGACCGCCGGTCCCGGCATCGCCGAGGCGCTGCGGCTCGATCCGGGCGCGGAGATCGTGCGGCTCGAGACGGTCCGGCGCGCCGACGGGGTGCCGATCTCGTGGGCGTCGTCGGCGGTGCCGGCGGAGCGCTTTCCCGAGGTCGCCGAGATCTACCGCTCCACCGCCTCCTTCACCGCCGCCTTTCGGGCCGGCGGCGTCGAGGACTACGTGCGGGCGGAGACGCGGATCGGCGCGCGGATCGCCGACGAGGTCGACGCGGCCCGCCTCGAGATCGCGATCGGGCGCCCGGTGATCGAGATCGACTGCGTCAACGCCGATCTCGAGGGGCGGCCGATCCAATGGGCGCGGGCGCGCTTCGCCGGCGACCGGGTCCGGGTCACGGTCTCCTCGTGAACGGACGGGGCGGGATCAGGTCTCGAGCCGGCGCTCGCCGATGACGGCGAAGCGGATCCGCGCCGAGATCTGATCGATCACCGCGACCGTCGCCAGGATCATCAGCACCAGCAGCGAGACCTGCTGCCATTCGAGGGTGCGGATCGCCTCGGAGAGATGCAGGCCGATTCCGCCGGCGCCGACGATGCCGATGATGGTCGCCGAGCGGGTGTTGCTCTCGAAGTAATAGAGCACCTGCCCGGCGATGACCGGCAGGATCTGCGGCAGGATGCCGAAGCGCAGACGCGCGAGCGGCGAGCCGCCGGCGGAGGTGACGCCCTCGACGGGCTTGGCGTCGACCGTCTCGATCGCCTCGGAGAAGAGCTTGCCGAAGGAGCCGAAATCCGAGGTCATGATGGCGAGCACGCCGGCGAAGGGGCCGAGGCCGACGACGTTGATCCAGATCAGCGCCCAGATCAGCGTGTCGACGCCGCGCACCGTGTCGAGGAAGCGGCGCGTCAGCAATTGGAAGACGCGCACCGGCACGACGTTGCGGGCGGCGAGGAAGCCGAAGGGGAAGGCGAGAACGGCGGCGCCGAGCGTGCCGAGAAGGGCGATCGCCAGCGTCTCGCCGAGGGCGTCCATGAACAGCCGGAAGCGATCGACCGTGCCCGGCGAGGGCGGCACCATCAGCGTCGTGAAGTGGATCAGCTGGCCGATGCCGGTGCCGATCCGCCCGAAGGAGAAGTCGAGCCGCCAGAAGGCGAGGAGCAGGAGGCCCACCAGCGCGACCGCGATCGCCACCGCGCCGAGGCGGCGGGCGCGGGATCCCGCGAAGATCTCGGGGTGGCGCTTCTCGAGGTCGGGACGATTGGCGAGCGCGGCCGGGCCGAGCGCGGAGCGGATGCGGCGGGTGCCGGCGAGTGCCTCGGCGCCGAGGGTGGTTTCGGTCATCGTGCGGTCTCCCGGCCGATCAGGCGATGGCGGAGCGCCTCGGTGCCGTAGTCGATCAGCATGACGGTGGCGATGATCAGGACCAGCATGGCCGAGACGTCGGCGTAATAGAACTTGCGGATCGCCTCCATCAGGTCGAGGCCGATGCCGCCGGCGCCGACGAAGCCCATCACGGCGGCGCCGCGCACGTTGACCTCGAAGCGCAGCAGGGCGTAGCTGGCGAAATTCGACAGGATCTGCGGCAGTACCGCGAAGCGGATGGTCTGGACCCAGGATCCGCCGGCGGCGGTGGTGCCCTCGACCGGCTTCATGTCGGCGTTCTCGACGACCTCGGTGAAGAGCTTGCCGAGCGCGCCGGTCGTATGGACGGCGATGGCGAGCACGCCCGGCATGGCGCCGAGGCCGAAGGCGTAGACGAAGATCAGCGCGAAGACGAGATCGGGAACCGTGCGGCAGAACTCGAGCCAGCGCGCGGCGAGCCAACGCGTCGTCGCGGAACGGGCGAGATTGCGCGCGGCGAAGAAACACAGGACGAAGCCGCCGACGGCGCCGAGGAGCGTCCCGGCATAGGCCATCAGCAGGGTCTCGAAGAGGAGCCGGAGCCAGCGCTTGAGGCCCCACATCCATTCGCCCGGCCGGGTGAGGACGATCTCGCCGACGTGGTCGCCGCTGTCGAAACGGGCGAGACGGTCGACGTAGCTGCCGATCGCGTCGAGATGGCCGAAGAACTTCGGCAGGTCGACGTCGGCGACGAGGGCGGCGAGGACGACGAGGACGAGGAGCACGGCGAACCCGGTCAGGGTCTTGCGGCGGCGGTCCTGCTCGGCGTCGGCATAGGCGCGCGCGAGCGGTTCGAGCCGGTCGTCGGCGAGGCGGGGGATGGTCGTCGGCATCTCTCTCGTCCGGATCGGTGGGCCCGCGCCGAGGGGCGCGGGCCCGCGAAGGGGCGCCCGACGGTCCGGCGCGAGGCGGCGGACCGTCGGACGGGTCGGGATCAGCTCTTCTTCTTGCGCAGGTTGTCGACGAACTTGTTCAGCGCCACGATCGGCAGATAGGCCTCGTGGGTGATCGGCTGCCAGGGCAGCTGCTTGCCGTCGGTCTGCTTCTTGAAGGCTTCCGGCTCCTTGACCGGGAAGGCGAGGATCGCGGCGGCGATCGCCTTCTTGGCGTCGGCCGGCATGTCGGAGAGCATGGCGATCGGCGAGTTCACGATCTGCTCGGACTTGAAGATGATGCGGAAGTCGTCGTACTTCGCCATGTTCTTGCGCTGCATGCGCATCAGGTTGGACTCGTTCTCGTCGTTCCACCAGTTGGCGGCGACGTCGACGGTGCCCTGCTGGAGCGCGATGATCGCGTTCTCATGACTGCCGGTGTTGACCACCTTGGCGAAGAACTCTTCCGGGTTGATGCCCATCTTGTCGAGCGAATAGCGCGGCACGTTGAAGCCGGAGGTCGAGTTCGGATCGACGAGGCCGAGGTTCTTGCCCTTGAGGTCCTCGATCTTCTGGAAGGGGCTGTCCTTCTTCACGTAGAAGACGGAGTAGTAGCCCTTGGTGCCGTCCGAGTTCACCTCGATGGCGACCGGCTCGATCTTGGCGCCGACCATGGTGGCGCGGGCGTAGGACGCCGGGCCGTAGTAGCCGATGTGGATCTGACCGGCGCGCTGGCCCTCGATGACCGCCGCGTAGTCCTGGGCGATGCGGAGCGTGACCTTCACGCCCAGTTCCTTGGAGAGGAAGTCCATCAGCGGCTGATAGCGGTCGGTGACGCCGGAGGCGTTTTCGTCCGGGATCTTGCCGAAGATCAGCTCGGGATACTTGGCCTTCCAGTCGTCGGCGGCGCGGGCGCCGGGGATGGAGAAGGCGGCGGCACCGGCCATCAGGCCGAGGACGGAACGACGGTCGAACATGGGAATGCTCCTCTTGGGATGGTCCGGCGGCCGCCCGGCCGCCCGGATGTCTGGATGGGGTCTTCAGACCGGCTCGCGGGCATGGGCGGCGTCCCAGGCCGCCTTGATCTGGTCGGGCGTGGGATCACCGGCCGCCGGGATCTCGACGACGTCGGCGGCCTCGAGCCCGTAGAGTTCGCGCACCGCGGCGTCGGTGAGGTCGCGGGGCGTGCCGTCGAAGACGACGCGGCCCGCCTTCATGCCGATCAGCCGGTCGCAGTAGCGTTTGGCGAGATCGATCGAGTGAAGATTGGTCAGGACGGTGATGCCGAAATCGCGGTTCACCCGAAGCAGCGCGTCCATGACGAGGCGAGTGTTGCGCGGGTCGAGCGAGGCGATCGGCTCGTCGGCGAGGATCACGCGCGGCTCCTGCACCAGGGCGCGGGCGATCGCCACGCGCTGCTGCTGGCCGCCGGAGAGGGCGCCGGCGCGATTGGCGGCGAGGTTGCCGATGTCGAAGAGCTCGAGCGCGGACAGCGCGATCGCCTTGTCGTCGCCCGACCACAGTTTCATCAGCGAGCGCCATTCCGGCATGTGGTCGAGCCGGCCCATCATCACGTTGGTGAGCACGTCGAGCCGGTCGACCAGGGCGAACTGCTGGAACACCATGGCGCAGTCGCGGCGCCAATGACGCAGCGACGCGCCCTTCAGCGCGGTGACGTCGCGGCCCTCGAAACGGATCGTGCCGGCGCTCGGTTCGATCAGGCGGTCGATCATGCGCAGCAGGGTCGATTTGCCGGCGCCGGAACGGCCGATGACACCGACCATCTGGCCGGTGGGGATCTCGAGGTCGACGCCGTCGACGGCGACGAAGTCGCCGAAGCGGCGGGTCAGGCGCTCGATCGTGAGCATGGCCGTCTCCTGCCGGGCACGCGTCACGTGCCCGGGTCATCGGCTCGCGCCGACGGGTCCGAGGGAAGAAGTCGATGACGAGGGCTTAGCGGGCGGGGGCTACGGTTTTATGACGATGCCGAGAAGGTGGTGATCGCGGCGGCGGCGGGCGGTCGCGTGGGGCGCGGCGCGTCATCGTCTCGAGACGGAAAAGAGGGAAGGGAGAGGCTTCGACGTTCTCTCCGGAAAGGCTCCGCGCCCATGATTCTTCCCTCCCGACCGCTGCCGCTCCTCGGCGCGGCGCTCTCGCTCGACATGGTCGAGCGGCATCGCGACTGGCTGTTCGAGCGCCAGCGTGACCTTGAACTCCAGGAATTCTTCGAGGCCTCGGTGCTCGACGGCGACTGGCGCGATCGGGCGGCGCGGACGCGGCGGGTGCTCGACGGCTACACCGGCCGGCTCGGCATCCACGGGCCGTTCTGGGGCTTCACCATCGACAGCGAGGATCCCGAGGTCCGCGCCGTGGTGACCCGCCGCCTGATGCAGGGGCTCGACGCGGTCGAGGCGATCGGCGCGACGCAGATGGTGATCCATTCGCCCTACACGACCTGGGACGCCCACAATCTCGACTACGTCAGGCGCGGCCGCGAGGGCATCGTCGAGCGGGCTCACGCGACCCTCGCGCCGGTGGTGAAGCGGGCCGAGGAGATCGGTTGCGTCCTGGTGATCGAGAACATCGAGGACAAGGATCCGCACGACCGGGTCGCGCTGGCGCGGTCCTTCGACAGCGCGGCGGTGCGGGTGTCGATCGACGTCGGCCACGCCCATTACGCCCATCATTCCACCGGCGCGCCGCCGGTCGACTATTACGTCCGCGCGGCGGGCGAGATGCTCGCCCATGTCCACGTCCAGGACGCCGACGGCCATGCCGACCGCCATTGGCTGCCGGGCGAGGGGACGATCCGCTGGCCGTCGGTGTTCAAGGCCTTCGCCGACTGGTGCGAGACGCCGCGTCTCCTGGTCGAGGTCAAGGATCAGGCCAATCTGATGAAGGGCGTCGACCATCTGGTCGGGCTCGGACTGGCGGCGTGAGGGACGAGGCGTCGAAACGCGAGAGGGCGGCCGATCGGGTGATCGGCCGCCCTCGTCTTCGGATCGGGTCCGCCTTCGTCAGGCGTCGAGCGTGGCGGTGAGCGCGTTCTCGGTGATGAAGTCGCGGCGCGGCTCCACCACGTCGCCCATCAGGCGGTTGAAGATGCCGTCGGCGTCGTCGGCCTCGCGCACCTTGACCTGGAGCAGCGAGCGGATGTTCGGATCGAGCGTGGTCTCCCACAGCTGTTCCGGGTTCATCTCGCCGAGGCCCTTGTAGCGCTGCATGGCGATGCCCTTGCGGCCCTGCGCGAAGATCGCGTCGAGCAACTCACCGGGGCCATGGACGATGGTGGTCGTCTCCTTGCGGCGCAGATGGGCGGACGACGAGAAGATCTCGTTGAGGCGCGGCGAATGAGCGTCGAGCTTGCGGGCGTCGAGCGAGGCGATCAGGCCCGCGTCGAGGGTACGGGTCTCGAGCACGCCGCGCAGGGTGCGGGCGACGACGATGCCGCCGTCCTCGCCGACCGAGCCCGCCCAGCCCTGTTCATAGGCGTCCGCGAGCACGTTCAGACGCGCGGCCAGCGCCTGCGCGGCGGCCTCGGCCCGCTCGGGTTCGTCGAGCAGGGTCTTGGAGAGAGCGCCGCAGATGGCGGCCTGCTCGATCACCGTCGGCGTGTAGCGATGGTGGAGATTGTCGACGAGGAGGCGGATCTGGCGCGCCTCCTCGACCAGCGCGCGCAGGTCGAGGCCGGCGAGTTCCTCGCCGTTCGCCAGCACCAGACGGGTCTCGTCGAGGCCCTGGTCGATCAAGTAGTCCTCGAAGGTCTTCTGGTCCTTGAGGTACTGTTCCGACTTGCCGCGCGTCACCTTGTAGAGCGGCGGCTGGGCGATGTAGAGATAGCCGCGCTCGATCAGCTGCGGCATCTGCCGATAAAAGAACGTCAACAGAAGCGTGCGGATATGCGCGCCGTCGACGTCCGCGTCGGTCATGATGATGATCTTGTGGTAGCGGATCTTGTCGACGTTGAACTCGTCGGCGCCGATGCCGGTGCCGAGAGCGGTGATCAGGGTGCCGATCATCTCCGACGAGAGCATCTTGTCGAAGCGGGCGCGCTCGACGTTGAGGATCTTGCCGCGCAGCGGCAGGACCGCCTGGGTCTCGCGGTTGCGGCCCTGCTTGGCGGAGCCACCGGCCGAGTCACCCTCGACGATGAAGAGTTCCGACTTGGCGGGATCCTTCTCGGCGCAGTCGGCGAGCTTGCCGGGCAGCGAGGCGACGTCGAGGACGCCCTTGCGGCGGGTCAGCTCGCGGGCGCGGCGGGCGGCGTCGCGGGCGGCGGCGGCCTCGATCACCTTGCCGACGACGGTGCGGGCCTCGGTCGGGTTCTCCTCGAACCAAGTGGAGAGCGCCTCGTTGATCAGGTTCTCGACCACCGGACGGACTTCCGAGGAGACCAGCTTGTCCTTGGTCTGCGACGAGAACTTGGGATCGGGCACCTTGACGGAGAGGACGCAGGTCAGGCCCTCGCGGCAATCCTCGCCGGAGAGCGACACCTTCTCCTTCTTCATCAGGCCGGAGGCGTCGGCATAGCCGGTGACCTGACGGGTCAGGGCGGCGCGGAAGCCGGCGAGATGGGTGCCGCCGTCGCGCTGGGGGATGTTGTTGGTGAAGCAGAGCGTCTGCTCGTGATAGCTGTCGTTCCACCAGAGAGCCGCCTCGACGGTGATGCCGTCGCGCTCGGCTTTCATGTAGAGCGGCAGCGACAGCACCGGCTTCTTGGCGCGGTCGAGATATTTCACGAACTCGATCAGGCCGCCCTCGTAGTGCAGCTTCTCGACGCGCACCTCGACGCCGCGACGGTCCTCGAGGGTGATGTTGACCCCGGAGTTGAGGAAGGCCAGTTCGCGCAGGCGATGCTCGAGGGTGGCGAAATCGAACTCGATGTGGGTGAAGGTCTCGGCGCTCGGGGTGAAGGTCACCTCGGTGCCGCGCCGTCCGGGCGCCGGGCCGACCACGACGAGATCCTCGTCGGGGACGCCGTGGCGGAAGCGCATGAAGTGCTCCTTGTCGTCGCGCCAGATCCGGAGATCGAGCGTGACCGAGAGAGCGTTCACCACCGAGACGCCGACGCCGTGCAGACCGCCGGAGACCTTGTAGGAATTCTGGTCGAACTTACCGCCGGCGTGGAGCTGGGTCATGATGACCTGCGCCGCCGAGACGCCCTCCTCGCTGTGGATGGCGGTGGGGATGCCGCGGCCGTCGTCGCGCACCGTCACCGAGCCGTCGGCGTTGAGGCAGACGTAGACCTCGGTCGCCCAGCCGGCGAGGGTCTCGTCGATGGCGTTGTCGACCACCTCGTAGACCATGTGGTGGAGACCGGAGCCGTCGTCGGTGTCGCCGATGTACATGCCCGGGCGCTTGCGCACCGCATCCAGGCCCTTCAGCACCTTGATGCTGTCGGCGCCGTATTCGTCCGCGCCGGTCTTCGACCGGCCGTCGTCGTGGATGTCGCTCATGGGTTCGGGGTCACTTTCGGTCGACGTTTCGCGCCGTCTTCATACAAGGTCGCCTCGCCCGGTTCAAACGCCCCGAAGCGGCGGACGAAACCGATTGAAATACAAAGGCATGAGATGTGGGCGAATTCGCGTCGACGGCGCGGGCGGCGGGCGATTCGGCCGATCTTCGGCGTCGGGCGGTCTCAGCGGGTGGCGACGGCGACCGCGGCCCCGGCCATCATCGCGCCGGCGGTGCGGTCGAGGATGCGGCGGGCGGAGGCGTCGCGGAAGAAATCGCGGGCGCGCGCGGCCAGCGCCGCATAGGCCGCGCCGACCACCGTGAGGTCGACGAAGACGATCGCCACCAGCTCGACGAAGCCGAGCGGGGTGAGCGAGGTCAGGTCGACCACGGTCGGCAGCAGCGCCATGTAGAAGATGATCGTCTTGGGATTGCCGAGCGTCAGCGTCAGCCCGCCGAGGAAGACCCGTCCGGGCGAGCGCGCGGGGGCGCGCGTGGCGGCGACGGCGTCGGCGTGGGCCGGCGCGGTCCAGAGCTGCCAGCCGAGCCAGAGGAGATAGGCGGCACCGGCGAACTTCACCACGGTGAAGACGGTGGCGAAGGTCGCGGCGAGGGCGGCCATGCCGAGCGCGGCGCAGGTGAGGAACACCAGATCGCCGGCGATCATGCCGAAGATCATCGGCACGGTGCCCCAGAAGCCGACCGCCAGCGCGCGGGCGACGAGCGCGGTCATCCCCGGTCCCGGCACCATCGCGGCGATGGTGAGGGCGACGGTGAAGGCGAGAAGGGTGGTCGGTTCCATGGGACGCTCCGAGACGGGAGCGGGATCCTGCTCGGAGCGGACGGTTTTGGCAAGGGCGGCGAGGCGCGGCCCCGCGCCTCACGCGTGCGGCTCGTCGGGCCGGCCCCAGCCGCCGCCGGTCGGGGTGATCACGGTGAAGGCCTCGCCGGCCTCGAGCACGGTGTGGGCGGCGCCGGGCAGGGTCTCGATCGAGCCGTCGTTGCGGCGGACCCGGTTGATGCCGAGGGCGCCCGCCTCGCCGCCGCGCAGGCCGAAGGGCGGCACCCGGCGATGGCCCGAGAGGATCGCGAAATCGAGCCGCTCGCGGGCGCGCAGCGTCCGCGAGGTGCCGTCGCCGGCCGACCAGCGGCCGCGTCCGCCCGAACCTCGGCGAATGTGGAAATCCTCCAGCACCACGGGGAAGCGGGTCTCGAGGATCTCCGGATCGGTCAGGCGCGAATTGGTCATGTGGGTCTGGACGGCGGGAGCGCCGTTCCAGCCCGGGCCGGCGGGCGCGCCGGAGGCGATGGTCTCGTAATATTGGTGGCGCTCGTTGCCGAAGGTCAGATTGTTCATCGTCCCCTGCGCCGAGCCCATGGCGCCGAGGGCGGCGAAGAGGCAGTCGGTGACGACCTGGCTCACCTCGACGTTGCCGGCGACGACGGCCGCCGGCCATTGCGGCGACAGCATCGTGCCGTCGGGCACGACGATGCGGATCGGCCTGAGGCAGCCGGCGTTCATCGGGATGTCCTGATCGACCAGCACGCGGAAGGCGTAGAGCACGGCGGCGCGGGTGACCGGGGCGGGGGCGTTGAAGTTGTCGGGCTGCTGCGGCGAGGTGCCGGTGAAGTCGACGGTGACCTCGCGGGCGGCGCGATCGACCGTCACCTTCACGGCGATGCGGCAGCCCTGGTCCATCTCGTGGACGAAGGCGCCGTCGGCGAGGCGGTCGAGGGCGCGGCGCACGCTCTCGGCGGCGTTGTCCTGGACGTGGCCCATGTAGGCCTCGACCACGTCGACGCCGAACATCTCGATCATCCGAGCGAGTTCGATCACGCCCTTCTCGTTGGCGGCGACCTGGGCCTTCAGGTCGGCGACGTTCTGGGGGACGTTGCGGGCCGGCCAGGTGGCGCCGGTGAAGAGGGCCTCGAGCTCCGCCTCGCGGAAGCGGCCGCGATCGACCAGCAGGAAGTCGTCGATATAGACGCCCTCCTCCTCGATGGTGGTCGCTTCCGGCGACATCGAGCCGGGCGAGACGCCGCCGACGTCGGCGTGATGGCCCCGGCTCGCCACCCAGAAGCGGATCGCCGCGCCGGTCTCGTCGAAGACCGGGGTGCAGACGGTGAGATCGGGCAGGTGGGTGCCGCCGTTGTAGGGGGCGTTCAGGAGGAAGACGTCGCCGGGCCGGATCTCGGCGGTCTCGCGGATGACGGTGGCGACCGAGGCGTCCATCGAGCCGAGATGGACCGGCATGTGCGGCGCGTTGGCGACGAGATTGCCGCTGGCGTCGAAGATGGCGCAGGAGAAATCGAGCCGTTCCTTGATGTTGACCGAGGAGGCGGTGTTCTGGAGCGTCACGCCCATCTGCTCGGCGATCGACATGAAGAGATTGTTGAAGATCTCCAGCATGACCGGATCGGCGGCGGTGCCGACCGCTTCGCGGCGCTCGAGCGGGGTGACGCGGGTCAGCACGACGTGATCGCGGGCGGTCGCCTCGGCGCGCCAGCCGGGTTCGACGACGATGGTCTGGTTCGGCTCGACGACGATCGCCGGGCCGGTGACGACGAGACCGGGACGCAGCGCGGCGCGCATCACGACACTCGCGTCGTGGGCGCGGCCGCCGGAGTGGAAGGTGGTGCGGCGCGCGGCCTCGGCCTCGGCGGTGGGGGCGACCGGGAAAGTCGGTTCGGTCGACCCGGCGCCGCCGCCGATCACCTCGACCTCGACCGATTCCACCACCACCTCGCGGCCCTCGGCGACGAAGCCGAAGCGGCGGCGATGGGCGCTCTCGAAGGCCTCGCGCAGGCGCGCGGGATCGTCGGGGCCGGGAAAGCGGGCGTCGACGGCGATGGTCGTGTCGGTGCCGGCGAGGCGGAGATGGGCGCGGACGCGGGTCTCGATCGCCGGCTCGGGGATGCCCTGGCCGAGGAGGTCGGCGAGGGCGTCGCGGCGCAGCGCCTCGGCGAGCGCCGTCACCGCCGTGGGCGCGGCGGCGTCGAGCGGGATCGACAGGGTCTTCTGGCGGGTCGAGCGGATGTCGGCGAGACCCATGCCGTAGGCGGAGAGCAGGCCCGACAGCGGATGGATCAGGATCGAGGTCATGCCGAGCGCGTCGGCGACGAGGCAGGCGTGCTGGCCGCCGGCGCCGCCGAAGCAGTTGAGCGCGTAGCGAGTGACGTCGTGGCCGCGCTGGACCGAGATCTTCTTGATCGCCTCGACCATGTTGGCGACGGCGATGCGGATGAAGCCGTCGGCGACGTCGGCGGCGGTGCGCCCGTCGCCGATCGCCTCGGCCATCGCGGTGAATTTCTCGGCGACCACCTCGACGTCGAGGGGTTGATCCTGGGCCGGTCCGAAGATCGCCGGGAAGAACTCCGGGGAGAGCTTGCCGACCATGACGTTGGCGTCGGTGACGGCGAGCGGGCCGCCGCGCCGGTAACAGGCGGGGCCGGGATCGGCGCCGGCGGAATCGGGGCCGACGCGGAAGCGCTCGCCGTCGAAATGGAGGATCGAGCCGCCGCCGGCGGCGACGGTGTGGATCCGCATCATCGGCGCGCGGACGCGGACGCCGGCGACCTCCGTCTCGAAGGCGCGTTCGTATTCGCCGTCGAAATGGGCGACGTCGGTGGAGGTGCCGCCCATGTCGAAGCCGATGACGCGCTCGAACCCGGCCGAGGCGCCGGTCGCGGCGAGGCCCACCACGCCGCCGGCGGGGCCGGAGAGGATCGCGTCCTTGCCCTGGAAGAGGTCGGCGGCGGTGAGGCCGCCGGAGGACATCATGAACATCAGCCGGACCCCGGCGCGCTCGGCGTCGAGGTCGGCGGCGACGCGGGCGACGTAGGCCGCGAGCACCGGCGAGAGATAGGCGTCGACCACGGTGGTGTCGCCGCGCCCGACCAGTTTGATCAGCGGCGAGACCTCGTGGGAGACCGAAACCTGGGAAAAGCCGATCTCGCGGGCGATCCGCGCGGCGGTCTTCTCGTGGGCGTCGAAGCGCCAGGCGTGGAGGAAGACGATGGCGATCGCGTCGTAGCCCTCGGCGCGCAGGCGCTCCAGGGCGGCGCGGGTGGCGGTCTCGTCGAGGGCGGTCTCGAGCGTGCCGTCGGCGAGCACGCGTTCGTCGATCTCGACGACGGTCTCGTAGAGCGCCTCGGGTTTGACGATTTCGGTGGCGAAGATCTTCTTGCGTTCCTGGTAGCCGATCGCGAGCGCGTCGCGGAAGCCGCGCGTGGTGACCAGCGCCAGACGCTCGCCCTTGCGCTCGAGCAGCGCGTTGGTGGCGACGGTGGTGCCCATGCGGACCTCGCGGACGAGGCCGGCCGGGATCGGGGCGCCGGCCTCGAGGCCGAGGATCAGGCGAATGCCGTGGGTGGCGGCGTCGGCATAGGCGCCGGGGTTTTCGGAGAGCACCTTGCGGGCGTGGAGGGCGCCGTCCGGGGCGCGGCCGATCACGTCGGTGAAGGTGCCGCCGCGGTCGATCCAGAAATCCCAGGCGGTCGGTGTCGTCGGCTCGGTCATGGCGTCCTCGGATCGTCTCACGGGGCGGCGTCGAGATGGGGTTGCAGATAGATCTGGGCGAGGCCCTCGCGGATCGCGGCGGTGATCTGGTCGAGCCGGCGGTCGATGTGAGTCTCGAGCACGGCGATGGCGGCGGCGGCGTCGCGGGCGGCGAGCGCGGCGACCACGGCGCGGTGCTCGCCCTGCGTCGCCGGGCGGCCGCCGGCGCCCATGTCGATCCAACGCACGAAGCGGATGCGGGCGTTGACGTTGTCGAGGACGCGGGCCATCTCGTCGTTGCGGGCGAGCGCGATCAGGCGATGGTGGAAGGTCTCGTCGAGATCGGTCAGTTCGGCCATGGTGCGGTCGCCGTCCTCGGGGCCGGTGGCGTCGAGAAAGGCGGCGAGTTCGGCGATCTCCTCGTCGCGGGCGCGGGCGACGGCGAGGGGCACGGCGGCGAGCTCGAGCGCCTTGCGCAGTTCGTAGAGCTGGAAGATCTCGCGCGGATCGAGCTCGCGGCAGAAGAAGCCCTTGCCGGGCGTGAAGCGCAGGAACCCTTCCGTCTTCAGCCGGTTCAGCGCCTCGCGCAGCGGCGTGCGCGAGACCCCGAGGCGGGTGGCGATGCGGCCCTCGTTGATGCGCTCGCCGGGGCGGAAGCCGTAGGCGACGGTCATCGCCTTCAGCTCCTCGTAGACGCGGTCGACGATGCTGTCGGGTGTCTCGTCCATCGTCCCCTCCCGAGGCCGGTTCATCGGAACACGCGCGGCCGCAGTCCTGCGTGAAACCAGGTGATCATCGAATAGACGTCGTAGACGGGAAGGCCCAGCTCGGCGGCCAGCGCCGCCGCATAGGGCGGCATGTTGGTGCATTCGAGCACGATCGCGCCGACCTCCGGATGGCGAGCGACGAGATCGCGCCCGGCGGCGAGGATGTCGGCCTCCGCCAGCCCCACGTCCATGTCGTCCGTCTCGGCGGTGATCAGCACGCGGAAGAACTCGCAGCCGCCCTCGGTGCCGGCGACCGGCGTGTCGAGCGGCACGCCGACGGCTTCGAGATGGGCGGGCGTCAGGGTCGTGGCCGAGACGGTGACGACTCCGACCCGTCTGCCCGGCGGCAGCGTCGCCTGAACCCAGGGGATCTGCATCAGCGAGGAGGTGGCGACCGGCACGCCGACGGCTTCGGCCAGTTCCTTCTGGAAGAGGGCGAGGAAGCCGCAATTGGTGGTGATCGCCTCGGCGCCGAGGGAGACGAGATCGCGCGCCGCCTCGACGAAATCGGGCAGGAGGCCGGCCGCGCCCTTCAGCACCACCTTCTCCGGGCTGGCGCCGCGCACCACCCGGTAGAGCACCGGGAAGGGCCAGGTCGCGGCATTGCCCATGTCGCCGAAGATGCGCGGAAAACGTGCCTCGAGCATCAGAATGCCGAGGGGGGCGCCGTAGAGCGCCTTGCCGCCGCGAGCGATCGGGCCGACGGGTGCGGGCGTGGTCATCAGATGCCTCCGAAACCGTCGAAGCGGGCGGGCGAGAAGCCGTCGAGCGCGATCTCGGGTGAGCGTCCGACGAGGAGATCGGCGACGATGCGGCCGGTCCTCGGGGCGCTGGCGAGACCGATGTGGCCGTGGCCGTAGGCGACCAGCACGTCGGGGTGGGGCGAGCGGCCGATCACCGGGCGTCCGTCCGGCGTCGACGGGCGATGGCCGAGCCAGGGCACGGCGCGGGCGGAGCGGATCGCCTCGGCGAGGCCGGGGAAGACGGCGAGGAGATGGGTCTTCAGCACGTCGGCGCGGCGCCAGTTCGCGCGCGCGTCGATGCCGGCGAGCTCGACCTGACCGGCGACGCGCAGGCCGGTGGCGAGGCGGGTGATGGCGACCTTGCGGTCCTGGATCATCACCGGCGGGACGGGGCCGAGGTCGAGCCCCTCGAACTGGACGTGATAACCGCGCTCGCTCTCCATCGGCACGCGCAGGCCGAGCCGGACGGCGAGGTCGGTGGAGCGGATGCCGGCGGCGATCACCGCGCGTTCGGCCGGGATGGTACCGGCCTCGGTGACGACGCCGGTCAGGCGTCCTCCGGAGAAGGTGAAGTCGACGGCGCGGGCCTTCACCACGCCGGCGCCGCGCCGTTCGGCATGGGCGACGAGGGCGGCGACGTAGCCGCCGGGATCGCGGCAATGGGCGCTGTCGCCGACCCGGACGGCGAAGCGATAGTCGGGCGAAAGATCGGGCTGGAGGGCGCGCAGGGCCTCGCCCTCGACTTCGTCCCATTCGATGCCGACGGCGCGGCGCACGCCCCAGGTGGTCGCCTCGGCCTCGAAGCCGGCGCGATCCTTCCAGACGTGCATCAGGCCGCCCCCGGCGATCAGATCGGGGACGCCGGCCTCACGCGCGAGCGCGCGGTGGAGGTCGGGGGCCTCGGCGAGGAGGGGGCGCAGGATGCGGGCGATCCGCGCGATCCGCGCGGGCGTCCAGCCGGCGGCCATGTAGCGCAGGAGCCAGGGCGCGATGCCGGGCATGTGCAGCGGGCGGATCGCCAGCGGTCCGAGCGGGTCGAGGAGATAGCCGGGGATCTTCTTCCAGACGCCGGGTTCGGACGGTGGTATCACCGACTGCAGCGAGATCCAGGCGGCATTGCCGAAACTCGCGGCCTGATCGCCGCCGGGCGGGCCGGGTTCCACCAGCGTGACCGCGAGGCCGCGCGCCTGCGCCTCGAGGGCGATCGCGGCGCCCACCGCTCCGGCTCCGACGACGACGACCCGCTCCGCCATGACGGCGTTCTCCACTTCGTATTCAGACCTGCATTCCCATCAGATGACATCCATTCTCGCGGCGATGCAATCCCCGCCGCGGGCGGATCGGGGATGCCGCGTGCGGCGAGAAGAGGCGTGCCCAGGCCTTGCGCAGGATCGAGGCAGGGGAGAGCGATAATTCGTCTTGACGGTCGGTCCATTTGCATCATGATCGGTATACAGCCGATCGGGAAAGTCTTTTTCTCGAAATCGCGGTGAAACGAAGCATTCGACGCGGGCAGCCTTCGGCGCGAGATCGAACGCGCCCGCATGAGACGTCCCCTGGTTTCGAAGGAGTGGTCGTGATGAAGGCATCGACGGTCGGTTTCGCGGTGGTGGCCGCGGCTCAGGTCCTGGCGGCGGGCGCCGCGCGCGCCGAGGGGTGGGACATGCCGACCGCCTATCCGGCGTCGAACTACCACACCGAGACCGCGGTCGCCTTCGCCGCCTGCGTCAAGGGCGCGACCTCCGGCAAGCTCGACATCACCGTCCATCCCAACGGCGCCCTCTTCAAGGGCAACGACATCAAGCGCGCGGTCCAGACCGGACAGGCGCCGATCGGCGAGCGCCTGATCTCGGCGCATGCCAACGAGAACCCGCTCTTCGGCGTCGATTCCATCCCCTTCCTGGCGTCGAGCTTCGAGGCTTCCGAGAAGCTCTGGAAGGCGGCGCTGCCGGAGATGGAGAAGCTGCTCTCGAGCCAGAACCTCGTCTACATCTATGCCGTGCCGTGGCCGCCGCAGGGGCTCTACACCAAGAAGGCGGTCAATTCGGTCGCCGATCTGAAGGGCGTGAAGTTCCGCTCCTATTCGGTCGCGACGGCGCGCATCGCCGAGCTCTCCGGCATGATCCCGGTGCAGATCGAGGCGGCGGATCTCTCCCAGGCGCTGGCGACCGGCGTCGCCGACAGCTTCATCTCGTCGGGTTCGACCGGCTTCGACGTCAAGGCGTGGGAATACATGACCCACTTCTACACCGTCGACGCGTGGCTCCCGCGCAACGTGATCTTCGCCAACAAGGATTCCTTCGACAAGCTCTCGGCGAGCGAGAAGGCGGCGGTGAAGACCTGCGGCGACACGGCGGCGGCCTCCGGCCTCGCCCAGGCCAAGGCGCTGACGCAGAAGTACATCGACGCCCTCGCCGCCAACAAGATGACGGTCTCCGCCCCCGGCGCCCAGCTCAAGAGCGAGCTCGACGGTTACGGCAAGACCATGACCGGCGAATGGGAAGCCAAGGCCGGCGCCGCCGGCAAGGCGATCGTCGACGCCTATTCGAAGTGATCGCGACGCGATCGGGCATCGCGCGGGCGGGGCGTCTCTCGCTCCGCGCGGGTCCGCTCGTCTCCCTTGCGTGAAAGGCACCGGATGGCGATCGCCCGGGTGTTTCGTTTCGTCCTCGACGGGCTCTACAAGACGGCGGCGGCGCTCGCGGCGCTGTCGTTGTTCGGGGTCTTCGCGATCATCGTCGCGCAGATGATCGCCCGCTGGTCGGGGCAGTCGCTGCGCGGATCGACCGACTATGCCGGCTATCTGATGGCGGCCTCGTCGTTCCTCGCCTTCGCGGCGGCGCTCAACCACGGCTACCACATCCGCGTGACCATGCTGCATTCGCTGCTCGGGCGTCGCGGCGGGCGCTGGGCGGAGATCTGGGCCTTCGGCGTCGGTTCGGTGATCGCGACCTACATCGCCTGGTACGCCTGCAAGACGGTGTGGTGGTCGAAGAAGCTCGGCGATCTCAGCCAGGGCCTCGACGCGACGCCGCTGTGGATCCCGCAGACCGCGATGGCGGCCGGGGCGATCCTGCTGGCGCTCGCCTTCCTCGACAATTGGGTGCGTCTCGTCGCCACCGGCCGCCACGGCGTGCGGGCCGAGACCTCCGACCAGATCCCGCTGGAGTGAGGCATGGAACAGGTCGAATTCGCCGGACTGTTCCTCGTCGTCCTGTTCTTCCTGCTCGGCACGGGGGTGTGGGTCGGGTTGGCGCTGGTCGGCGTCGCCTTCGTCGGCATGGCGCTCTTCACGGCGCGGCCGGTCGGCGACGCGATGATCACCGCGATGTGGTCTTCGGCCTCGTCGTGGTCGCTCACCGCCTTGCCGCTCTTCATCTGGATGGGCGAGATCCTGTTCCGGACGCGGCTGTCGGAGGACATGTTCAAGGGGCTGGCGCCGTGGATGGCGCGGCTGCCGGGCGGGCTCCTCCACACCAACATCGTCGGCTGCACCATCTTCGCGGCGGTCTCCGGCTCCTCGGCGGCGACGTTGACCACGGTCGGCAAGATGACCGTGCCGGAGCTGAAGAAGCGCGGCTATCCCGAGCGCATGGTGATCGGCACGCTCGCCGGCGCGGCGACGCTCGGGCTGATGATCCCGCCGTCGCTGACGCTGATCGTCTACGGCGTCACCATCAACGAATCGATCACCAAGCTGTTCATGGCCGGCATTCTGCCGGGCCTCGTCCTGGCGGCGATGTTCATGGCCTATCTGGTGATCTGGGTGAAGCTCGCGAAGGACTACGCGCCGACGCCGGAGCCGAAGATCTCCTTCGCCGAGAAGGTCGCGGCCTCGCGCTTCCTGGTGCCGGTGATTCTGCTGATCGTCGCGGTGATCGGGTCGATGTACGCCGGTCTCGCCACGGCTACGGAAGCGGCGGCGATCGGCGTGCTCGGGTCCCTGACGCTCGCCGCCCTCCAGGGCTCGCTCGATCGGAAGTCCTTCGTCGCCAGCCTGATGGGGGCGACGCGGACCTCGGCGATGATCGCGCTCATCCTGTGCGGCGCCGCCTTCCTGTCGATGGCGATGGGCTTCACCGGCCTGCCGCGCCTGCTCGCGGAATGGATCGGCTCGCTCGGTCTCAGCAAGTTCCAGCTGCTGATGGCGCTGCTCGTCTTCTACATCGTCCTCGGCTGCTTCCTCGACGGGATCTCCTCGGTGGTGCTGACGATCTCGATCATCGAGCCGATGATCCGCTCGGTCGGCATCGACGTCATCTGGTTCGGCGTCTTCATCGTGCTCGTCGTCGAGATGGCGCAGATCACCCCGCCGGTCGGGTTCAATCTCTTCGTCATGCAGGGCATGACCGGCCATCAGATGGGCTTCGTCGCCAGGGCGGCCTTCCCGATGTTCCTGATCATGGTCGCCATGGTCTTCGTGATGATCCTGGTGCCGGATCTCGCGACCTGGCTGCCCGATCATCTGACCCTGGCGCCGGGTTGATCGGCGTGATCGGGTCCGCGCTCGGGGCGGTCGCCCGTCACGGCCGGCTGGTGCTGGTGGCGGGGCTGGTGGTCGGTCTCGCCTCGCCGGCGGCGGCGGGGGCGATCCGGCCGCACATCGGCTGGCTGGTGGCGATCCTGCTCGCCTTCTCGGCCTATCGCATCGGCGTGCGCGCCGCCTGGGGCGCGTTCGATGCCCTCGCCCGGACGCTGCTGGTGGTGGCGATCCTGCAGGTGGCGATGCCGCTCGCGGTGATCGGCATCGAGCACGGGTTCGGGCTCTCCGGGCCGCTCGCCCTGGCGCTGGTGATCATGACGGCGACGGCGCCGGTCGCGGGCGTGCCCAATCTCACCATTCTCGTCGGCGGTGATCCGGCGCCGGCGCTCCGGCTGCTGGTGGTGGCGACGGGGCTGCTGCCGCTCACCGTGGTGCCGGTGTTCCTCGCCTCCGGCGCGCTCGGCGATCCGCTCGCGGTGGTGCCGGCGGCGCTCCGGCTCGCCGGTCTGATCGCGGTGGCGGCGGTGGTCGGCTTCTCGATCCGCGCCTTCGTCGCGCCTCATCCGACGCGCGAACGGGTGGCGGCGATCGACGGGGCGTCGGCGCTGGTGATGACGGTTCTGGTGATCGGGCTGATGGAGGCGGTCGGAACCGCGATCCGGGTCGATCCTCGGGCGGCGGGCGCGAGCGCGGTCGCCGCCTTCCTCGCCAATTTCGGCTTCCAGATCGCCGGCGGGTTGGTCTGTCGCCGGCTCGGCTGGCGACGTGCGGCCCCGGCGATCGGCATCGCCACCGGCAACCGCAACTTCGTCCTCCTGCTGACCGCGTTGCCGGCGGCGGTCACCGATCCGATCATGCTGTTCGTCGGCTGCTATCAGCTGCCGATGTATCTGACGCCGCTGCTTCTCGCCGGATTTCACCGCTGGGCGGGGCGGGAGCGCGACGGCTGAGGACGTGGGGGCGTACGCCGCGCCGGGCGTGACCGCCCGGCGAGCCCCTCATCCGCCCTTCGGGCACCTTCTCCCGCGAGGGGAGAAGGGAAGAGGCGTCCTTTCGAAAGGGCTCGTCGGGGCGACCGTGCAATCGAGGCGCGGGATTCCGCCGGCCTCGTTGACAGCCGCGACGGCGCGGCCTAGCCTGAATACAGGTCTGAATAACAATCGGCGAAGGGCGAGGGGCACATCATGAGCAACGAGGCGAGCGGCGCCGAAGCGCTGTTGCGGATGCTCGAACTCCATGGGGTTCGCACCGTCTTCGGTCTGTGCGGCGACACCAGCCTGCCGCTCTACGACGCGATGTATCGCGACGGGCGCGGCATCCGCCACGTGCTCACCCGCGACGAGCGCTCCGCCGCCTACATGGCCGACGGCTATGCCCGGGTCACCGGCAAGGTCGGCGTGTGCGAGGGGCCGAGCGGCGGCGGCGCGACCTATCTGCTGCCGGGCATCGTCGAGGCGAACGAGTCCTCCGTGCCGATCCTCGGCATCACCTCGGACGTGTCGGTCGCCTCGCGCGGCCGCTTCCCGCTGACCGAGCTCGACCAGCAGAGCCTCTATCGGCCGCTGACCAAGTGGAACACGGTGCTCGATCGCTCCGCCGACGTGCCCAAGGCGCTCCGGGCGGCGTTCCGCGCCATGACGACGGGCAAGCCGGGCTCGGCGCACATCGGGCTTCCCTTCGACGTTCAGACCGGAGCGGTGCCGGAGGCGGAGATCTGGGGCCAGCCCGAACACGGCGCCTTCCCGGCGTGGCGTTCGGCGCCGGCGCCGGACGAAGTGGACCGGGCGGCGGCGCTGATCGTCGCGGCGCGGCGGCCGGTGTTCCTGGTCGGCGGCGGCGTCATCGCGGCCGGGGCCTGCGAGGCGCTCGCGGCGTTGGCGGAAAGGCTCGACGCGCCGGTGGCGACCACCGTCTCGGGCAAGGGCGCGATCGCGGAGACCCATCCGCTCGCCGCCGGCGTGGTCGGTTCGAACGGCGGCGTTCTCGCCACGCGCGCGGTGATCGACGCGGCCGATCTGGTGGTGATCGTCGGCTGTCGGGCCGGATCGACCTCGACGGAACATTGGCGTCATCCCGGTCCCGGCGCGACCATCGTCCATCTCGACGTCGATCCGTCCGTGATCGCGGTCAACTATCGCACCGACGTGGCGCTGGTCGGCGACGCCCGGCTCGGGCTCGAGGCGCTCGGCGTCGCGGTCGCCGATCGGCTGAAGGGGCGGGGCGAGCGCTCGGGGGAGGGGCGCGCCTCGGTCGCCGTCGCGAAGGAGGCGAAGTGGTCGGCGTTCCACGCGATCGCCGACGGTGAGGAGCGGCCGATCCGGCCGGAACGCCTGATCCGCGAGTTGCGCGCCGCGCTGCCGGCGGATGCGATCGTGGTGGCCGATCCGGGCACGCCGTGTCCCTACGTCTCGGCCTATTTCGAACTGCCGCGCGCCGGCCGGCACTTCCTCACCAACCGCGCCCACGGGGCGCTCGGCTGGTCGATGTCGGCGGCGACGGGGGCGGCGATCGGCCGTCCCGAGGCCAAGGTGGTGGCGATCATGGGCGACGGCAGCTTCGGCTTCACCGTCGGCGAACTCGAGACGATCGCCCGGCTGAAGGTGCCGATCGTGATGATCGTCGTCTCCAACGCGGTGTTCGGCTGGATCAAGGCGAGCCAGAAGGCGGGCTACGACGCGCGCTATTTCTCGGTCGACTTCACCCGCACCGACCATGCCGCGATCGCGCGGGCCTATGGGGTCACCGCCCACCGGGTCGAGGATCCGGCGGCGCTCGGGGCGACGCTGCGCGCGGCGATCGCCCACGACGGGCCGGTGGTGATCGACGTGATCAGCCAACCGTTGCAGGACGCGGCGGCCCCCGTCAGCCAGTGGATGGGCTGAGGGCGTCGCGACACGCTGGACCGTTCTCCGGCCGGACGCGGGATCAGCGCGGCCGGGGGCGGGCGGCGAAGGCGTCGATGGTCATCACCAGCGCGGCGAGGCCGGTGGCGGCGAGGATCGCCAGCGTCAGCGGCCGGGCGGTGGCGTCGTGAAAGAGGCCGAGCGCGGCGCTGACGGCGGTGCCGAGGCCGAATTGCAGGGCGCCGAGGATCGAGGAGGCGGATCCGGCGTGACGGCCGCTCGCCGCCATGGCGAGGGCGGTGCCGTTGGCGCCGATCAGCGGGATCAGGGTCAGACCGAGCGCCAGCGGGATCATGAAGACCACCAGCGAGGTCGTGTCGGCGACGAGGTTCAGCCAGATCGCCTCGGCGAAGGCGACGGCGATGGTCAGGCGAAACACCGTCTTCGGCGAGGCGAGGCGCAGGAACACGCGGTTCGACTGGGCGACGACGATCATGCCGAGGGCGGTGAGGCCGAAGAGCCAGCCGTAGGTCTGTTGCGAGACGCCGTGGACGGTCATCAGGACGTGCGGCGAGGCGCTCAGATAGGAGAAGAGCGCCGAAAAGGCGGTGGCGACCGCCAGCGTCGGCGCCAGGAAGGCGCGGTTGCGCAGGAGGCCGAGGAAGACCCGGCCGAGATCGGCGATCGGCTCGCGGCGGCGATGGTCGGCCGGCAGCGTCTCGGGCAGGCCGAAGCGGACCGCGAGGAAGGAGCCGGCGCCCATCACCGCCAGCACCACGAAGACCGCGCGCCAGCCGAAGGCGGTCAGGATCCAGGCGCCGAGCAGCGGCGCGATCACCGGGGCGAGGCCCTGCACCAGCATCAACTGGGTGATGAAGGAGGCGGCGTCCTTCAGATCGAAGAGATCGCGGACGACGGCGCGGCCGATGATCATGCCGGCGCAGCCGCCGAGCGCCTGGGCGAGGCGCAGAACCGTCATGCTGGCGACGTCGGGGGCGAAGGCGATCAGCGCCGAGGAGAGGGTGAAGAGCGCGGCGCCGAAGAGGAGCGGACCCCGGCGGCCGAGCCGATCGGCGAGCGGCCCGTAGATCAGCTGTCCGGCGGCCATGCCGAAGAAGAAGATCGACAGGGTGAACTGGACCGAGCCGACATCGGTGCCGAGATCGGTCGCGATGGCGGGAAAGCCCGACAGATACATGTCGATCGAGAAGGGGCCGAAGGCGGCGAGCGAGCCCAACACCAGGGCGAGGCGCAGGCGCGAGATCGACGGCTTCGCGGCCGGGGTGGGGCTTTCCATGAGGGTCTCCGAGGCGCGGCCGGAGGGCGCGCGCGGTCGGGATCCATGGAACCCGGAGCGCCGTCGGGGTCAACGCCCGTCCACGCATGGGGCGCATGCGCGGGCGGGCGCTTCGCGACGGGGCGCGGGGCGAGGGCGCCGGACGTCGACGGATCACTCTCTCATTCGGCTCGTGACGTTCGGACCCGTCCGAACGTCACGAACTCGGTATCAGCGATCGGTGCAGGAGATGCAGGGGTCGACCGAGGCCTGGATGATGGCGAGGTCGGCGAGCTGCTGGCCCGGCACCATCGCCTCGATCGCCGGGATGTTGACGAAGGACGGCGTGCGGATCTTGACCCGGGCCGGAGTCTCGCCGCCGTCGGAGACGACGTGATAGAGCACCTCGCCGCGCGGCGCCTCGATGCGCACAGTGGTCTCGCCGGGCGGGATCTCGGCCCAGCCCTCGGTCGCGGCGATCGGTCCCGCCGGCATCTTCTCGAGCGCCGCCTCGATCAGGCGGATGCTCTCCAGCATCTCCTCGACGCGGACGACGACGCGGGCGAAGACGTCGCAGTCGTTGCGCAGCGACGGGCGGAAGTCGAGTTCGTCGTAGACGAGATAGGGCTCGTCGCGACGGACGTCCATGTCGACGCCGGAGGCGCGCGCCACCGGGCCGACCACGGCCCATTCGATCGCCTGCTCGCGGGAGAGCGGGCCGATGCCGATCAGGCGGGCGCGGGCGGTCGGGTTCTGGGTGAAGGCGGGGACGACGACGTCGGTCAGCGCGCCCTTCAGCGCGTCGAGGGCGCCACGATGGATCGCCGGGTCGGGGATGTCGCGATTGATGCCGCCGATGCGGTTCATGCCGTAGTTGACGCGGTTGCCGGTGATCGCCTCGAGCAGGTCCATCACCTTCTCGCGGGCCTGATAGACCTCCATGAACAGCGAATGGAAGCCGATGTCCTCGGCGCCGACGCCGGCCCAAAGGAGGTGGGAATGGAGGCGTTCGAGCTCCGCGATGATGGTGCGGACGTATTGGGCGCGCTTCGGCACGGTGATGCCGGCGATCTTCTCCGCCGCCATGCAGAAGGTCATGGCGTGGGTGTTGGAGCAGATGCCGCAGACCCGCTCGACCAGGGTGATCGCCTCGGTCCAGTTGCGCTTCTGGGCGAGCAGCTCGATGCCGCGGAAGGAGAAGCCGACCTGGATCTCGGCGGAGCGCATGATCTCGCCGTCGCAGGTCGCGCTGACCTTGAACGGCTCCTCGAGGGCGGGATGGTAGGGACCGACGGGAATGGTGAAGGCCATGGCGGGTTCACTCCGGATTGGACGGCGGCGCCGGGCGGCGCGCGGCGCACATCGGCGCGCGCATCATGCCGGTGGCGTAGCCCTCGGGTCGCATCAAGGGGGCGAGGTTGGGGTGGCCGAGGAAATTCACGTCGAAGAGATCGTGGATCTCGCGTTCGGCCCAGGAGGCGGGGCGCAGGCGCGGCGCCAGCGAGGCGATGGCGTTGTTGCGGGTGACGGTGGCGACGTCGACGATCCGGTCGTGGGCGACGAAATGGTAGATGATCGCCGTCTCGCCGTCGGGGCCGAGCGGAATGCCGGTGATGGTGCCGAGGCGCAGGCCGAGCGCCGGCAGGGCGTCGGCGAGCGCGTCGACGTCGAGGAAGGGAGCGTCGGCACGGATGCCGGCGGCGCCGTCGGCGACCCGTTCGACGCCGGGCAGATCGGCGAGGCGGGCGAGGAGGTCGGGGTTGGTCACGGCTTGGCCTCCTCGATCGCGGGGGTGCCGCAGACCTTCGGTCCGAGGAACCCGTCGCGGATGCGTTCGCTGGTCATGCGGCGGCGGCAATCCTCGCAGAGATCCTTCTCCGCGAGCGCGGTGCCGGAGAGGGCGCCGCCCAACATGTCCGACTGGACCGAGGCGGGGAGCGGAACATGCGGCCGGCCGCAACGCGGGCAGGGGATCAGCGCGATCTCGTCGCGCAGGCCGACCTGACGGCCGTTCAGGGCGGCGCCGGCGACCTCGTCCTTCATGGTGATGGCATGGGTCGGACACCAGATCTCGCACAGGCCGCAGAAGGAGCAGGAGCCGGAGCCCCAGGTCCAGGCGAGGGTGCGCTCGTTCTCGCGGGTGACCGCGATGGCGGCGGGGGCGCAGACGTGGGCGCAGGTGCCGCAGCCGGTGCACAGCGCCGCGTCATGGGCGAGGAAGCCGCGCAAGCCGGTGGGGACGGCGGGTTGGTCGCCCGGCGCGCGGGTGCGCGACGGGGCGAAGAGATTGGCGAGGACGGTCTGCAACATGCTCATGGCATCCTCCTCAGCGGGCGAGGCCGGCGGCGAGCGCGGCGACCGACATCGCGCCGCCCCACACCCAGTAGAACCGGAAGGCCTGGGCGAGCCGCAGCCGCGCCGTGGTGGCGGCGAGCAGGGTGAGGCCCATCAACAGCGCCAGACCGACGGCGACCCACACCACCAGGGCGGCGAGCGGGGCGGCCGGCATCGGCACGAACAGGATCACGAAGAGTTCGGTCAGGACGACGATCTCCAGCGCGTGGGCGAGTTCGAACAGGCCGAGCAGCGGGCCGGAATATTCGATCAGGCCGCCGGCGACGATCTCGTGCTCGGCGTTGGCGATGGAGAACGGGTTCGACTTCAGCCGCGCCGGCAGGGCGAGCAGGAAGGCGGCGCCGGCGACGACGTGGACGAGGCCGAAGGGGGCGGCGGCGAGGGTGCGCAGATCGAAGCTGCCGGCCCATTCCGCCATGGCGATGACCGAGGCGAGGAAGGGCAGGTTGTAGGCGAGCGACATCAGCGCCTCGCGCATGGCGCCGACCTCGCCGTAGACCGACCGGCCGACATAGCCGGCGACGACCTCGCACAGGACCGGCACCTCGAGCAGATAGAGGAGCAGCACGACGTCGCCGGGCAGCCGCGGCGCCGGATTGCCGGGCACCGGCATCACGACGAGCGCGGCGGCGATCGAGGCGAGCGCGATCACCGGCAGGGCGACGAAGGCGGCGCGCGGCACGCCCTCGGGGATGACGGTGCGCTTGCCCATCAGCTTGACCCAGTCGAAGAAGGGCTGGAACAGGGGCGGACCCTTACGGCCCTGGAGCTTGGCCAACGCCTTGCGCATCAGCCACAGTTCGAACCAGGCGAGCGGCGCGGCGACGAGGAGGCCGGGCCAGACCAGGAAGGCGAGGGCATAGGCGAGAAACGGGGTCATGACGCCACCTTCTCGAGTTCGGGCCGCGCGGCGTCGCGGGCCGCGAGCTGGTCACGGGTCGCGCCCTCGCCGAGGAGGCGGGCGGCCTCGATGATACCGTCGAGGATCTGCTGCGGGCGCGGCGGGCAGCCGGGCACCCAGACGTCGACCGGCACGATCGTGTCGAGCGAGCAGCCGAGCACCAGCGGGCTCTCGGCGAAGACGTTGCCGCTCGACGGGCACGAGCCGATCGCCACGACCGCCTTCGGCGAGGGCATCTGATCCCACATCGACAGGACGGCGGCGCGGGAGCGCACGGTGAGCGTGCCGGAGACCAGCAGAATGTCGCAGTGTTTCGGCGTTCCGTGGACCTGCACGCCGATCTGTTCGGCGTCGTAGCGCGGGGTGAGCAGGGGCGTCACCTCGATGTCGCAGCCGTTGCAGGAGCCGGCGTTGATCCGGCAGACCCAGGGCGACTTGCGGCGCGCGATCGACAGGACGCGATCGAGAAGGCTCATGGCGCGGCTCCTTCGACGAGAGCGATGGCGTGGGACGGTCCTTCGGCGGGCGTCTCGAAGATCCGGGGAACGAGGCCGGAGGCGACGATCGCCAGGGCCGTCGCGATCAGCACGGCACGGGCGGCGACGGGCGCCGGCGGGGCGGGCGTCTCGGTCTCGGCGGGGCCGAGCCAGACGCGGTGGAGAGCGCGCACCATCACCAGGAGGAGGCCGGCGACGGCGACGAAGACGAGGCCGACCATCACCGGCCCACCGACGACCTCGGCGGCGCGGAAGAGGCGCCAGTGGGCGGAGAAGCCGAGCGAGGGCGGCAGGCCGACCAGCGCGCCGGCCCCGACCATGAAGACCGCGCTCGCCACCGGCAGGCGGCCGGCGAGGCCACGGGTGGTGGCGATCGAGAGCGGCCGGCCGAGGGCGGCCTCGCCACAGGCGACGGCGCCGAAGAGCGCGGTGTCGGCGAGAGCCTTGCCGACGAGGCCGAGGCTCGCGCCGGTCTGGGAGACCGGGTCGGCGGTGAGGAGGCCGAGCAGGATCAGTCCGGCATCGGCGACGCCGGTGAAGACGAGGAGGGTCTTGAGGTCGGTCTCGGCGATCGCCAGGGCGACGCCGCCGAGGAGCGAGGCCGCCGCCAGCACCGTCCAGGGCGCGAGGTGATCGGCGAGGATCCAGGGCGCGACCTGCGCGAGTTCGGCGAGATCGGCGAGGACGCCGGTGTCGACGACGCCGACGATCAGCACCAGCGAGACGGCGGGAACCGCGCGGGCGACGACCGGCAGCCAGAAATAGAGCGGCACCAGCGCCAGCTTGAGCGCGAAGCCGAGCATCAGGAGGCCGACGGCGACGCCGTCCCAGGGCGCCGCCGGGCGGAGATGACCGAGCCGGATCAGCGCGAGACCGGCGCCGACGGCGACGATCGCCGGCACCAGGGCGAGGGCGAAGGTGCGGGACGCGGCGGGGGCGTCCTTCGTGCCGGAGGCGGCGACGAGGGCGAGGGCGGCGAGTTCACTCGCCGCGCCGAGGGTGGCGCCGAGGGCGGAATGTCCGACGAGGCGGGCGGCGACGGCGGTGGCGATCAGGAGGATCGCGGCCCCCCACCATGCCTTGCTGCGGCCGCCGAGGGCGACGGCGAGAAGGGCGCCGGCGAGGCCCACCGCGAGCGGCAGGGCGAAGGGGGGAAGGGTGAGCGTGGGCGAGACCATGACGGTGTCCTTCGAGGCTCAACCGAGCGCGAGCGTTGCCGCCACGGCCAGGGTGGCGAGGAGGATCAGGAGCGCGGGACGGCGTTCGAGGAGAGGGGCGAGCGCTTCCCGCGTTCCCGTCGCGACCCGGCCGGCGCGCGACCAGATGCCGAGCCAGAGCGGATCGGGGTCGACGCCGTAGACCGGATGGAAGGCGTCCTCGGCCATGCCGGCGAAGTCGACGGCGCCGGGACGGTCGCCGGCCGGCAGCGGTTCGCCGCCGGTGAAGACCGCGACGGTGGCGCGCGCCGGGGCGTCGGCGAGCCGCCAGACGATCCAGCCCATCGCCAGCGCGGCGGCGACCAGGGTGGCGCCGACGGTGAGGCCGATGGCGCCGCGTCCGGTGGCGATGCCGCCCCAGGAGGTGGCGACGTCGGGGGTGAAGCCGAGGCCGGCGACGGCGGGGGTGACGATCGCGTCCATCATCAGCTGCGGGGCGAGACCGAAGACGACGCAGCCGGCGGCCATGAGGCCCATGCCGATCAGCATGCTGGGCGAGGCCTCGTGCAGTTCGTGGCGGGCGTCGGCACGGGCCAGCTCGACCGGCATGGCGCCATAGAAGACGTTGACGGTGGCCTTGAGGAAGGAGAAGGCGGTGAGGATCGAGCCGATCCAGCCGGCGGCGAGCAGGAACAGCCAGCCCTTGTCGAGCGCGGCGCCGAACAGCAGCCACTTGGCGACGAAGCCGTTGGTGAGCGGCACGCCGGCGATGGCCGCGGCGGCGACGATCCAGATCTTGGTCGTCCAGGGCATGACCGAGGAGAGGCCGCCGAGGCGGGTCAGGTCACGGGTGCCGGTAGCGTGTTGGACGGAGCCGGCGACCATGAAGAGCGTGCCTTTGAAGAGGGCATGGCTCAGCGTGTAGAAGAGGCCGGCGGCGATGCCCCAGGCGGTGCCGATGGCGAGGCCGCCGACGATGTAGCCGAGCTGGCTGACGGTATGGAAGGCGAGCAGGCGCTTCAGATCGGTCTGCTTCAGGGCGAAGATCACGCCGACCAGGATGGTCACGCCGGCGACGATCGCCAGCGGGCCGCCGAGCTCGGGGGTCCACGGGCCGATCGAATACATGCGGGCGATCAGATAGACGCCGGCCTTGACGTAGCAGGCGGAGTGCAGCAGCGCCGAGACCGGGGTCGGGGCGTTCATCGCCTCGGGGATCCAGGTGTGGAGCGGGAACATCACCGACTTGGCCATGGCCGAGACGATCATCAGCGCCGCGACGCCGGTGGTGAAGCCGGCCGCGAGCTCGGGATCGGCCCAGTCGAGGGTGCCGGTGCGCAGCTGCAGCAGGACGATCGCCACCAGGAAGCCGTAGCCGGCGAGATGGGTGATGACCAACACCTTGCGGGCGCCGTCGACGGCGGCCTTCTGGCGATACCAGAAACCGACCAGACTGTAGGAACAGAGCCCGATCACTTCCCAGGCGACATAGGCGATCAGGAGATCGGCGGCGGAGCCGAGCACCAGCAGGCCGGCCACGAAGACAAGCATGATCGTGTAGAACCGGGTGAGGCCCTGCGGCTCGTCGGCCATGTAGCGGATCGAGAAGATCAGGATCGCGGTGCCGGCGCCGGTGCCCATCAGGGTGAAGAGCGCGGCGAGGCCGTCGACGCGGAAGGTGACCGCGGTGCCGGCGTCCCAGACCGGGGTGAGCGTGGCCGTGAGCACGTCGCCGTGCAGGGTCGCGGGCAGGAGCGCCAGCGCGGCGGCGAAGGCGAGCGCGGCGGCGAGGGCGGCGAGCCGCCCCTTGGCGAGCGGCGACAGCCAGGGCGCCAGAACGAGTTGCAAGCCGGCGCCGGCGAGTAGGGCGAGCACGGGCAGGGTGACCGGGTCCATGGAACGGGCTCCTTCAACCTCCGGCGAGCGGAGGGAAGATGTCGACTTCGGCGACACCCTCGAGCGAACAGTCGAGACCTCCACGGCCGCGCACGTCCTTGCCGTCGAGCAGGATCGCGGTGAAGCCGTAGAGGTCGCCGTCCTTCATCACCCATTTGGCGAAGGGTTCGCCGTAGAGGGCGACGAGGTCGTTGACGAGGGTACGGACGTCGGGAGCGGGGCGGGTCCATTCCTCCTCCCGCTTGTGCGTGGCTTCGCGCAGCAGGGCGAAATAACGGACCTTCATCGTGTTCTCCCGGGATGAGCCGATCGGGCGTGGGGGATCCCACGTCCGATCGGGGGGATCGGGCTCAGGCGAGTTCGAGCTCGGCGAGCTTTTCGGGCGTGGGCCGGCCCTCGGCGTCCCAGCCGCGCACTTCGTAGTAGTGGGGCATCATCTCCTTGACGTGGCTGACCGCGCCCTTGGAGGGGCCGGTCGGCATCGGCACGGTGGTGAGCCGTTCCGGGATCGCGTCGTCGGCGGCGGTGAAGCCGGAGCGGTTGTTCCACAGACGCTCGAGGTTCCAGACGCGCTCGCCGCACTTCACGAAGTCGTCGCCGGTGTATTTCACGCCGGTCAACGCGGTCAGCATGGCGGCGTAGTCGTCGGCGCCGATGCCGAAGGTGGTGAAGAGGCAGGCCCCCGACGAGTCGATCGCGCCGGTGAGGTTCTGGAACAGGGCCACCAGTTCCGGTTTGCCCTCGGTCGCGTCCTTGTCGTACTTGACGGGAACGCCGAGGACCTCGGGGCTGATGGTGTAACCGCGGACGTGACAGCCGCCGCGATTGTTGGTGGCGTAGTTGAGGCCGATGCCCTGGACCGCGCGCGGTTCGTAGGCCGGCATCTCCTGCTTCTTGGCGGTCATCGACAGTTCGGGATGACCGTAGAGCGAGGCGAGCCGGTAGGACCCCAGCCCGAGCTTCTTGCCGAAGCCCTCGCCGATGCCGGTGAGGCGGACCGCCTCGACCATGGCCTCGGCATTGCCGGAGCGCAGGTCGAGACCCTCGGTGTCCTCGAGGGTGATGATGCCCTTGTCGAACATCTCGACGGCGCAGGCGACGGTGCCGCCCATGGAGATCGTGTCGAGGCCGAGTTCGTTGCAGATGTAGTTGGCCTTGATCACCGCATCGAGATCGTCGATGCCGCAATCCGGGCCGAAGCCCCAGGCGGTCTCGTATTCGGGACCCTCACCCTCGCCCTTGTACTTCGGGTTGGTGACCTTGGTGCCGCGTCCGCAGGAGATGATGCAGGCGAAGCAACCACGCGGGCGCTGCAGCTGATTGGCGGCGAGGGTCTCGCCGCCGACCATGTCGGCATTGGCGAAATGGCCGGTCTGGAAGTTGTTGGTGGGCAGGCCGCCGATCGAGTTCAGGATGTTGACCAGGACGTTGGTGCCGTAGAGGCGCAGGCCGGTGCCACCGACCGGATGTTCCTTGATCTTGCGCGAGGCCTCGCCGCAGGCGGCGACGAAGGCGTCCTTGTCGGCGACCTTCACGCCCTTGGACCCACGGACCACGATGGCCTTGAGGTTCTTCGAGCCCATCACCGCGCCGACGCCGGTGCGGCCGGCGGCGCGCTGCATCTCGTTCATGATCGAGGCGAAGAGCACCATCTTCTCACCGGCCGGGCCGATGCAGGCGACCTTGGAATCCTCGCTCGCCTCGGCATAGAGCGCCTCGGTGGTCTCGGGCACGTCCTTGCCCCACAGGTGCGAGGCGTCGCGCAGCTCGACGACGTCGTCGACGATCGACAGCCAGGTCGGCTTCGCCGCCTTGCCCTCGAGGATCACCGCGTCCCAGCCGGCGAACTTCAACTCGGCGCCGAAGGAGCCGCCGGAGTTCGACGCGGCGATGGTGCCGGTCAGCGGGCCCTTGGTGACGACGTCGTAGCGGCCCGAGGAGGGCGCGAAGGTGCCGGAGAAGGGACCCGGCGCGAAGATCAGCTTGTTTTCGGGAGACAGCGGATCGACGTTCGGGTCGACCTCGTCCCACATGATCTTGGTGCCGAGACCGCGGGCGCCGAGATAGTCGCGTGCCGTCTTCGGATCCAACCGTTCCGTCGAGATCTTGCCCGAGCCGAGGTCGACCCGGAGGATCTTGCCCATCCAGCCGTTCATGACTGAGCCTCCGAGAAAGCGTTCTTGATCTTGGTGGCGAAGGATTTCTTGCGCGCCTGCACGGCGAGATCGTCGTCGGTCCATTCCAGCGCGCCGGTCGGGCAGATCTTGGCGCAGGCCGGATCGCCGTCACAGGTGTCGCATTTGAGGATCGACGCGGTCAGCGCGTCCCAGGCGGCGTTGCCGAAGGCACAGGCCTGAACGCACATCTTGCAGCCGATGCACTTGGAGGCGTCGTACTCGACCAGCCCGGTCGTCGGGTTGCGATGCATGGCCTTGGGCATGCAGACCGTGACGCAGGACGCGTCGCTGCACTGCTGGCACATCATCGGGACCGAAAACGCCTCGCGCTCCCATGCATAGACATGGATGCGCGAGGCCTTGATACGGAAGTCGCCTCCGTGCTCCAGCGCGCAGGCCAACTCGCAATTTCGACACCCGGTGCATTTTTCCGGGTGGATCGTCAGCATCATGCCCATCGTGTCACCTCTCGTCGTGACCGGGTTTGCCCTTTTGTAATCACCAAGCAGAAAATTCGAATTTTCTTCTTTTTGAGGATTTCATCTCATCCAGTGCTTCAATTCTGTACTTTCGTACAAGAAATCGGCGGTGAGTGAGATGACTGCTCGGTGATCGGATCCTCGTTTATTGGGATGTATTCTAATTCCAAAGGCGAATTGGTTCTGCGATTAGTTTTGCAAGCAAGCCATGCGAAAATGCATCAAGCGGCATTTTGATGCGCTGCGGCGGCATGGCTGGTTGGCATCCACCGCGAAAGACAAGGCTTTTTCAAAAATTCGGCGTGCGCTCAACATCTTGTGAGAGCGGGCCGCGAAGGTGCCCCGACGGGAGCCTTCTCTATGATCTTCAAAGCATAACGTAGTATCACGAAGTATTCGCTCCTCCGAAGGGAGGAGGCCGAACCGGCCCGGATCAACGCGCCTCGATCGAGACCACACGCATTTGGCGACCGGAGAGGATCGTGCCCGCGAGGGCGCCGCAGCTCGGGCAGGGCGCGCGCGCGGTCGTGGCGGCGTGAGTCGTGCCGCAGGCGCCGCAGCGGATCTCGAGAAGAGGCCGTTCGATCACCAGTTCAGCGCCGGCGGCGACAGTATCTTCCAGGCAGAGCGGCATGCAGAAGCGGATCGCTTCGATTTCGACCGGCGCGCCCAGGCCGATTTCCAGCGTGATGCGCGTCACGCTCTCCGCCTTCGCCTGCGCGGCGGCGTCGACGACGAGATCGGCGATGGAACGGCAGAGCGAGAGTTCGTGCATCACGCGTATCCGGAGTTCGGCGCGGCGGCCGGGGCCGTTCGAGACCTACTCCCGGCGCGCGCCGCTGTCACGTGGGCGCTCGGCGCGGGGTCGCCGTCGCGGGGCGGGGCGATCTCGCAGGCTCCGCGCAGGGCTCCCGCGCGACCGGCGGACTTGACGGCGGCGCCGCCTCGACGTGCGATGCGACATCGTCCCGCCGATCCGGCCACCGGAGACCTCCGACATGTTCGATGCCGATGAACTCGCCCGCCTGCGCGCCAAATACGGAGACGCCTCGGGCGGCGTCATTCACGATCCCGAGCGGGCCCGCATCGCGGCCGCCTTCATCGATCCCGACGGCACCCGGGCCGCGCCCTATATCGGCGTGCCGACCTTCCTCGCCGCGCCGCATCGGCCGATCGATCAGGTCGCGCCGGACTTCGGCGATCTCCAAGTGGCGCTCTACGGGGTGCCGATGGATCTCGGCGTCACCAATCGGCCGGGCGCCCGCTTCGGACCGCGCGCGGTGCGCACGATCGAGCGGATCGGGCCCTACGAGCATTTTCTGAAGTGCATGCCGACCAAGGACCTGCGCGTCGCCGACGTCGGCGACATCGTCTTCCGCTCGCGCTACAGCCTCGAGATGTGTCACCAGGACATCGAGGCCTATGTCGCCCGGATGGTGGCGGCCGGGGTGGTGCCGCTCGGCGTCGGCGGCGATCATTCGGTGAGCCTGCCGATCCTCAAGGCGCTCGGCAAGGATCGGCCGGTGGCGCTGATCCATCTCGACGCCCATTGCGACACCGGCGGTCCCTTCGACTTCTCCAAGTTCCATCACGGCGGGCCGTTCCGCGAGGCGGTGCTCGAGGGTGTGGTCGATCCGAGCAAGACCATCCAGATCGGCATTCGCGGTGCGTCCGAATACATCTGGGAGTTCTCCTACGACAGCGGCATGACCGTGGTTCACGCCGAGGAGGTGTCGGCGCTCGGCATCCCCGCGCTGATCGAGAAGGCGCGGGGCGTGGTCGGCGACGCGCCGGTCTACGTCTCCTTCGACGTCGACTGTCTCGACGCGGTGTTCGCGCCCGGCACCGGCACGCCGGAGGTCGGCGGGCTGACGACGCGCGAGGTGCTCGAGTTCCTGCGCGGTCTGAAGGGGCTGAACCTCGTCGGCGGCGACGTGGTGGAAGTGGCGCCGCAATACGACGCCACCACCAACACCGCCCATGCGGCGGCGCAGGTCCTGTTCGAGATCCTGTCGCTGATGGTCTATTCGCCCTCGATCGGGGCGAAGCCAGCGGTCTGACCTTGCGTCAGGCCCAGGGGTGGGCGACGTGATCGAGCCGGATGCCGATCGCCTCGCCCGTGCCCTGGCGCGGGGAGAGCGCGACGGTGGTCGCGGTCTCGAACAGGGCGGCGTCGCCCGGTTCGAGATCGCCGGCCTCGCCGGTCTCGGTCTCGATCCGCAGGCGGGCGAGGGCGACGACGAGGCCGACGTCGCCGTCGAGGTCGATCCGAGTCGCGCCGGTGACGGCGTGGCGGGCGACGCGATGGGTCCAGTGGCCGCGCCGGGTCATGACGTTGAGATCCTCGATCGGGCCGGAGGGCACGCGGCATTCGATCGGCTGATCGGCGGAAAAGCGATAGGGCGGGGTGGTGCGATCGAGGCGGACGCGGCGATCGGTCATGAGGAGATCGATCGCGTCGCCGTCGACCACCGTCAGGCTGCGGTCGATGCCGGGAAAGACCGAGAAGGCGCCGTGACCGACGACGCGGGCCCGGCTGATGCGCCAGAAGAAGTCGTCGAGGCCGGCGCCCGGCGGGTGAACCGCATATTCCCAGGTGATGCCGCCACCGTTCTTCCAACGGGAGGCGACGCGGTCGGCGAAGCGCAGCACGTTCATGGGCGATCATCCTCTCCGGCCGGGCCGCCGCGGCGACCTCCTCTGCTCAAATCTGCGTCATGGCGCGAATTTGTCCAGAGGGGTCTCGGCGATTTTCGTGAGGCGCGGGGCCGCTCAGCCCAGCACCAGACGGGCGACGATGTTGCGCTGGACCTCCGAGGAGCCCTCGTAGATGCGCAGGATGCGGACGTCGCGGACCCAGCGTTCCAGGGGGAAGTCGCGGGTGTAGCCGTAGCCGCCGTGGATCTGGAGGGCGGCGTCGGTGACGCGTCCGGCCATTTCCGAGGCATGGAGCTTGGCCATGGCGGCCTCGGTCGAATAGCGCGCGCCGGCGGCGCGTTTCGCGGTGGCGGCATCGGCGAGGCCGCGGGCGGCGGCGAGGTCGACCGCCATGTCGGCGATCATCCACTGGAGGCCCTGGAACTCGGCGATCGGGTGGCCGTCGACGATGCGGATTCCGGCCCAGGCCTTGGCGGCGGCGAAGGCGGCCTCGGCGACGCCGATCGCGCAGGCGGCGATGTCGAGCCGGCCGGCGTCGAGGGTCTTCAGGGCGGTGCGGAAGCCGGAGCCCTCCGGGCCGAGGCGCCGGTCGTCGGGCACGAAACAGTCGAGCACCACCTCGAAGACGTGACCGCCCTTGAGGCCCATGGTGCGCTCGGGTCCGCCGATCGTCACGCCGCCCTTCGACGGTTCGACCAGGAAGGCGGAGATGCCGCGCGCGCCGGCGGCGGGGTCGGTCTTGGCGTAGACGACGATGAAGTCGGCGGCGCCGGCATTGGAGATGAAGTGCTTGGTGCCGCGCAGGCGCCAGCCGTCGCCCTCGCGGGTGGCGCGTGTGGTCATGTCGGCGGGGTTCGAACCGGCGCCGGGCTCGGTCAGGCCGAAGGCGCCGAGGATCTCGCCCGAGGCGGCGCGCGGCAGCCACGCCGCCTTCTGCTCGGGCGAGCCGCCGTGGAGGATCGAATCGGTCGCCAGCCAATGGGCGGTGACCATCGAGGCGGTGGAGCCGCAGGCCCCGGCGACGGCGGCGATCGCCTCGAACAGGGTCCAGGCGTCGACGCCGAGGCCGCCGTGCTCGGCCGGCAGGTTGAGGCCCATCAGGCCCATCTCGGCGAGGGCGGGGAGATGGAGACCGGCGAAGACGGCGGTCTCGTCGATCTCCGCGGCCTTGGGCGCGAGCACCTCGCGAGCGAAGGTCTCGACACCGGCGAGGATCTCGGCATCGGCATGGGCGCGGCTCATCGGCGGGGGCTCCAGGCGCGGAGGGGGTCTTCGAGGACGGCGGCGTCGTGCTCGCCGAGGCGGGGGGCTGGGGCGGAGACCCTGCGCGGGGCGCCGGAGAAGCGGATCGGCTGTTCCGGCACGGTCAGCGTCCCTAGGCTCGGATGGGCGACGGTCTGGGTGACCGGACGGCCGCGCGCCTCGGCGCCGTCGAGGGCGGTGGCGGTGTCGGCGACCTCGGCGGCGGGAACCCCGGCGGCGACCAGCCGGGCGACCGCCTCGGCGGCGGTCAGGTCGGCGGCCCAGGCCTCGATCGCGATCCTGAGCAGCGGCTCGTTGGCGAGGCGGTCGGGGTCGGTCGCGAAGCGCGGATCGGCGGCGCAGTCGGGCCGGTCCATCACCGCGCAGAGCGTGGCGAAGAGCTTCTCGTTCAGCACCGCGACCACGAAGCTCCCGTCCTTCGCCGCATAGGCGCCGAAGGGGGCGGAGAGGGGGTGGCGATTGCCGACCCGCATCGGCGCGACGCCGGTGGCGAGGCACCGGGCGACGACGAGCGGCTGCAGCGCCATCAGCGAATCGAACATGGAGACGTCGACCCGGCGGCCGCGTCCGGTGCGGTCGCGTTCGGCGAGCGCGGCGACGATGCCGAGCGCGGCGAAGAGGCCGGAGACGACGTCGGCGATCGATTCGCCGACCAGCGTCGGCGGTCCCTCGGGGTCGCCGGTGACGTGCATCAGGCCGCTCATCGCCTGGACGACGATGTCGTAGGCGGGGCGGCGGGCGTCCGGTCCCTCCTGGCCGAAGCCGGAGATCGAGGCATGGATCAGGCGCGGCTGGAGGGCCGAGAGGTCGGCCCAGCCGATACCGAGCTTGTCGGCGACGCCGGGGCGGAAGTTCTCCACCACCACGTCGGCGGTCACGGCGAGATCGCGGGCGATCGCGCGATGCTCGGGGCGGGCGAGATCGAGGACGAGGCCGCGCTTGCCGCGGTTGACCGCCTCGAAGATCGCCGAGGAGCCGTCGGCGTGGAACGGGCCGACGTGGCGATAATCGTCGCCGCCGGGGCTCTCCACCTTGATCACCTCCGCGCCGAGATCGGCGAGGAGGGAGGTGGCGTAGGGCCCCGACAGGACGCGGGTGAAGTCGAGGACGCGGACGCCGTCGAGCGGGCGTCCGCCGAGGAGGGCGGCGGGGTCGCTCATCCGAGGATGCCCGGCAGGTCGAGGCCCTTCTCCTTCGCCCAGTCGCGGGCGATCTCGTAGCCGGCGTCGGCGTGGCGCATGACGCCGGTGGCCGGGTCGTTCCACAGCACGCGGCCGAGGCGCGCCGCCGCCGCTTCGGTGCCGTCGGCGACGATCACCATGCCGGCGTGCTGGGAGAAGCCCATGCCGACGCCGCCACCGTGATGGAGCGAGACCCAGGTGGCGCCGGAGGCACAGTTCAGCAACGCGTTGAGGAGCGGCCAGTCGGAGACGGCGTCGGACCCGTCCATCATCGCCTCGGTCTCGCGGTTGGGCGAGGCGACCGAACCGCTGTCGAGGTGATCGCGGCCGATGACGATCGGCGCCTTCAATTCGCCCTTGGCCACCATTTCGTTGAAGGCGAGGCCGAGACGATGGCGATCGCCGAGGCCCACCCAGCAGATGCGGGCGGGAAGGCCCTGGAAGTGGATGCGCTCGCGCGCCATGTCGAGCCAGTTGTGGAGGTGGGGATCGTTCGGGATCAGCTCCTTCACCTTCTGGTCGGTCTTGTAGATGTCTTCCGGATCGCCGGAGAGGGCGGCCCAACGGAACGGTCCGACGCCACGGCAGAACAGCGGGCGGATATAGGCCGGGACGAAGCCGGGGAAGTCGAAGGCGTCCTTCACGCCCTCCTCGAAGGCCATCTGGCGGATGTTGTTGCCGTAGTCGACGGTCGGCACGCCCTCGTGCCACCAGTCGAGCATCGCCTGGACATGGACCGCCATCGAGGCGCGGGCGGCCTTCTCGACCGCCTTCGGATCGCGCTCGCGCATGTCGAACCATTTGTCGAGGCTCCAGCCGGCCGGCAGATAGCCGTTGACCGGGTCGTGCGCCGAGGTCTGGTCGGTGACGAGGTCGGGGCGGATGCCGCGACGGCGCATCTCGGGGAGGATCTCGGCGGTGTTGCCGAGGAGCGCGATCGAGGTGGGCTTGCCGGCCTTCAGCGACGTCTCGAGGAGGGCCATCGCCTCGTCGAGCGTGTCGGCCTTCATGTCGACGTAGCCGGTGCGTAGGCGGAAATCGATGCGGCTCGGCTGGCATTCCACCGCGATGCAGGAATAGCCGGCCATGGTGGCGGCGAGCGGCTGAGCGCCGCCCATGCCGCCGAGGCCGCCGGTGAGGATCCACTTGCCCTTGGTCGTGCCGCCGAAGTGGCGACGGCCGGCCTCCACGAAGGTCTCGTAGGTGCCCTGCACGATGCCCTGGGCGCCGATGTAGATCCAGGACCCGGCGGTCATCTGGCCGTACATCATCAGGCCCTTGCGATCGAGCTCGTGGAACTTGTCCCAGGTCGCCCAGTGGGGGACGAGGTTGGAGTTGGCGATGAGCACGCGCGGGGCGTCGGCATGAGTGCGGAAGACGCCGACCGGCTTGCCGGACTGCACCAGCAGGGTTTCGTCGTCCTTCAGCCGCTTCAGGGTCGCGACGATCGCGTCGAAGCTCTCCCAATCGCGCGCGGCGCGGCCGATGCCGCCGTAGACGACCAGTTCCGACGGGCGCTCGGCGACGTCGGGATCGAGATTGTTCATCAACATGCGCATGGCGGCTTCGGTCAGCCACGACTGGGTGGAGATGTCGGAGCCGGTCGGGGCGCGGACGATGCGGTCGTTGTCGATGCGGGTCATGGGGCGTGGCCTCAGGCGGTCAGGGCGAAGCGGAGCGCGCCCTCGAGGGCGCGGGTGAGAACGGCGGCGACGGGGGCCGCGAAGGCGGGGTCGAAGGCGACGGGCCAATTGCTCTCGTCGATCGTCACGGGTTCGCGCAGGTAGCCGCGCATGGCGAGTTCCATCTGGATCGCATGGACGCCCGTCTCCGGGCGGCCGTAGGCCCGCGTGATCCAACCGCCCTTGAAGCGACCGTCGACGACGTGGCCGAGCAGGGATGCGGCGCAGGGGTCCTCGATCGCGGCGGTGAGCGCGGGGTCGCAGGACCGGCCGGCGTTGGTGCCGATGTTGAACTGCGGCAGGGCGCCGTCGAAGAGACGCGGGATCCGCGAGCGGATCGAATGGCAATCGTAGACGACGACCTTCGGGTGGATCGCCCGCAGCCGCGCGATCTGGTGGGCGAGGGCGTCGTGATAGGGCTCGAAGAAGGCCGTGCGGCGCGCGGCGATCTCGTCGGCGCCGGGGTCCTCGCCGTCGCGGTAGAGCGGATCGCCGTCGAACGTGTCGGTCGGGCAGAGGCCGGTCGTCGCCTGTCCGGGATAGAGCGAGGCGCCGGAGGGATCGCGGTTCGGGTCGATCACCGAGCGCGAGACGGTGGTGCGCACGAAAGTCGCGCCCAGCTCGGCGGCGAAGGCATAGAGCGCCTCGACGTGCCAATCGGCGTCGCGGCGGGCGAGCCAGGGCGAGCGGAAGCGGGTCTCGTAGCCGCCGGGCAGGCCGGTGCCGGTGTGGGGGAAGCTCAGGATCAACGGCGCGTCGCGTTCCTCGACGACCAGCCAGTCGGGTCGGGAGGTCATCGGGCGGCCTCCGTGACGCGGGGGAGGGCGAGCGGGGCGACGGCCTCCTCGAAGGCGCCGGCGAGCACCATGTCGGCGACGCATGCGATGTCGGGGGCGAAGAAGCGATCGTCGTCGAGGGCGGGCACGCGCGCGCGGATCGCGGCCCGGACGCGCTCGAGCGCCGCCGACGAGGCGAGGGGGCCGTGGAAGTCGCAGCCCTGCGCGGCGGCGAGGAGCTCGATCGCCAGGACGTTGGCGACGTTGCGGGCCATGCGGTGGAGCCGGTAGGCGCCGTGGGCGGCCATGGAGACGTGGTCTTCCTGATTGGCCGAGGTCGGGATCGAATCGACGCTGGCCGGATGGGCCTGCTGCTTGTTCTCCGAGACCAGCGCGGCGGCGGTCACCTGCGGGATCATGAAGCCGGAGTTGAGGCCGGGGCGCGGGGTGAGGAAGGCGGGCAGGCGCGACAGGACCGGGTCGACCAGGAGCGAGATGCGGCGCTCGGCGAGCGAGCCGATCTCGCAGAGGGCGAGGGCGACGATGTCGGCGGCGAAGGCGACCGGCTCGGCGTGGAAATTGCCGCCGGAGATCGCCTCGTGAGCGTCGCCCTCCGGGTCGACGAAGATCAGCGGATTGTCGGTGACGCCGTCGGCCTCGCGGGTCAGCGTCACCGCGACGTTCCGCAGAATGTCGAGGGCGGCGCCCATCACCTGGGGCTGGCAGCGCAGGCAATAGGGATCCTGGATGCGGTCGTCGCCGGTCGTATGGCTGGCGCGGATCGCCGAGCCGTCCATCAGGGCACGTAGCGCCGCCGCCGTCTCGATCTGGCCGGGGTGGCGGCGGAGCGCATGGATGCGCGGATCGAAGGGCCCGTCGGAGCCCTTGGCGGCGTCGGTCGTGAGCGCGCCGGCGACGAGGCCGGTGCGCAGCAGCCGTTCCGCCGTGAAGAGGGCGTAGAGGGCGTTGGCGGTCGAGAACTGGGTGCCGTTGAGGAGGGCGAGGCCCTCCTTGGGGCCGAGCTCGACGGGAGCGAGGCCGGCGCGCGCGAGGGCGACCGGCGCGGGCAGACGCTCGCCGGCGAAGAGAGCCTCGCCGACGCCGATCATCGCCGCCGTCATGTGCGAGAGAGGGGCGAGATCGCCGGAGGCGCCGACCGAACCCTGCGCCGGGACGACCGGCACGACGCCCTTCATCAGCATCGCCTCGAGCAGGCGCGCGGTGGCGGGGCGGACACCCGAGGCGCCCTGGCCGAGATTGGCGAGTTTCAGCGCCATCATAAGCCGGGTGATCTCGGGGGCGAGCGGCTCGCCGACGCCGGAGGCGTGGGAGATCACCAGATTGTGCTGGAGCTTCGCCAGATCGGCGTCGTCGATGCGGACCGAGGCGAGTTTGCCGAAGCCGGTGTTGATGCCGTAGACCGGCTCGCCCTTCGACAGGATCGCGGCGACGGCGGCGGCGCCGCGCTCGATCGCCGGGAAGGCGCTCTCATCGAGGCGGGCGGGGGCGCCACGGGCGATCGCCGCCCACTGGTCGAGCGTGACGGCGCCGGGGGTGAGGATCACGGGGTCGGTCATCTGGCGCTCCGGATGCGGGCGTGAAGGGGCAGGGCGCCGAGGCCCTGGACGAGTTCGGCGGGGGTCTCGATCGACCAGATCGCCAGATCGCAGGCCTTGCCCGCCTCGAGCGTGCCGGTCTCGGCGTCGAGGCCGAGGGCGCGGGCGGCATGGCGGGTGGTGCCGAGGAGGCATTCCTCGACGGTCATCGAGAAACAGGTCGCGGCCATGTTCATGGCGAGCAGAAGCGAGGTCATCGGCGAGGTGCCGGGATTGCAGTCGCTCGCCACCGCCATGGCGACGCCGTGACGGCGGAAGGCCTCGATCGGCGGGCGCCGGGTCTCGCGCAGGAAATAGAAGGCGCCGGGCAGCATCATGGCGACGGTGCCGGAGGCGGCCATGGCGGCGACGCCGGCCTCCTCGGTCCATTCGAGATGATCGGCGGAGAGCGCGCCGAACCGGGCGGCGAGCGCGGCGCCGCCGAGGTCGGAGAGCTGATCGGCGTGGAGCTTGACCCGGATCCCCCGGGCGTGGGCCGCCTCGAAGACGCGCGACACCTGCGCGGACGAGAAGGCGATCCCCTCGCAGAAGGCGTCGACGGCGTCGATCAGGCCCTCGGCGGCGAGGGGGGCGATCATCGCCACGACGCGGTCGATGTGGGCGTCGCGATCGGTCTCCTCGGGCGGCAGCGCATGGGCGCCGAGGAAGGTCGTCACGACGCGGACGTCGCGGATCTCTCCCAATCGACGGGCGGCGCGCAGCATGCGCGCCTCCGCGTCGAGATCGAGGCCGTAGCCGGACTTGATCTCGACGGTGGTGACGCCGTCGGCGATCAGGCGATCGAGGCGCGGGAGGCTGGTGGCGACGAGGTCGTCGACGGAGGCGGTCCGGGTGGCGCGGACGGTCGCGGCGATGCCGCCACCCTTCGCGGCGATCTCGGCATAGGTGGCGCCGGCGAGCCGGGCCTCGAATTCGTCGGCGCGATTGCCGGCGAAGACGAGATGGGTGTGGGCGTCGATCAGGCCGGGGGTGATCCAGCGGCCGCCGCAGTCGATCGTCTCGGCGACGTCGAGCCCGGCGGGCAGATCGGCGCGCGGGCCGGCGAAGACGATGCGACCGTCGCGGGCAGCGACGGCGCCGTCCTCGATCCGGCCGATGCCGGGGCGATCCGCCGCCATGGTGGCGAGGCGGGCGTGGGTCCAGAGCCTGTCGATGGTGCGGGTCATCGCGTCGTGTCCTCGACGGGAGGCATGTGCGCATCGACGGCCACCCCGTTCCATGTTCAGCTTGCGATCGCTCGAGGCTCCTGTCAATATGCCTATACATATTTGAACGACCTCGATCGACGACGAGAGGGAGCGCGATGGGTGAGGCCCTGTTGGAGGTGGCGGCGACGCCGGAGGGGTGGCGCCGCGACGTGGTGGTCGCGTGGGAGCACGGGCACATCACGGAGGTCGACACGGCGCCCTCGCCGGAGCGGCGGGCGCGGGCGACGCGGATCCCCGGCGCGGTCGTCCCCGGCGTCGGCAATCTCCACAGTCACGCCTTCCAGCGCGGTTTCGCGGGGCTGACCGAGCGGCGCGGCGCCGGGGCGGACGATCACTTCTGGACCTGGCGGGAGGAGATGTACCGTTTCGCGCGGACGATCTCGCCGGACGATCTCGAGGTTCTGGCGGGGCTGGCGCAGGTGGAGATGCTCGAGAGCGGCTTCACCGGCGTCGCCGAATTCCACTACGTCCACCATCGTCCCGACGGCGGTTCCTACGACGATCCGGCCGAGATGTCGGCGGCGGTGGTGCGGGCGGCGGCGACGAGCGGGATCGGGCTGACGCTGCTGCCGGTGTTCTATGCCCACGGCGGTTTCGGCGATCGGCCGACCGGGGAGGGCCAGCGGCGTTTCGTCTGCGATCTCGATCGTTTCGCGCGGCTCCACGAGGCGGCGGGCCGGGCGGTCGCGACTCTCGAGGGCGGGCGGATCGGAATCGCGCCCCATTCGCTGCGGGCGGTGAACGACACGGAGATGCGGGCGCTGGCGGCACGTCATCGCGGCGGACCGATCCATGTCCACATCGCCGAACAGGTCGGCGAGGTCGCCGATTGTCTCGCCGCGACCGGGCGGCGGCCGGTCGAGCATCTCTTCGACACGGTCGCGGTCGATCGCGACTGGTGCCTGATCCACGCCACCCACGTCGAGCCGAGCGAGGTGGCGGCGATGGCGGCCTCGGGCGCGGTGGTCGGGCTCTGTCCGATCACCGAGGCGGATCTCGGCGACGGGATCTTTCCGGCGGTCGACCACGACGCGGCCGGTGGGGCCTGGGGCGTCGGCAGCGATTCCAACGTGTTGATCTCGCTGCCGCAGGAGCTGCGTCTCCTCGAACAGTCGCAGCGTCTGCGCGACCGGGCGCGCAACCGCATGGCGCGGCCGCCGCGCTCGACCGGGCGGAGCCTCTTCGATGCCGCGGTGGCGGGCGGCGCGCGGGCGCTGGGCGAGGCCGCCGGCGGCCTCGTGGTGGGGGCGCGCGCCGATTTCGTGGCGCTCGATCCCGATCACGTCGCGCTCGCCGGGCGCGGCGGCGATGCGCTGCTCGACGCCTGGATCTTCGCCGCCGCCACGAACCCGGTCCGCGAGGTCTGGGCCGGCGGGCGGCGGGTGGTCGTCGACGGGCGACACGTGGCGCGCGACCGGGTCGAGGCGGGGTGGCGGGCTCTGCTCGCCGAGATCGCGGGTTGAGGGCCTGCCAGTTCTACGAAGAATTGCTTATGCCTGAATTTTATGCAGGGATGAGAGATGCCGTTCGAAAGGGCTGTTGACATCCGCCCCCGCCGTGGCGAGCATTATGTATAGACAAAGGCCGCCGGCCTCGTCTCGCAGGACACCGAACCCCGAAGGGAGAGTCGTTCCCATGAACAGGCGTACGCTCATCAACTGGACCCTGGCGCTCGGCGCCGCCGTGTCGGTCTCGGCGCTCGCCGGCGGTATCGCCGCGGCCGACGTCCTCGACGACGTCAAGAAGGCCGGGGTGCTCAAGGTCGGCACCGAGACCGCCTTCGCGCCGTTCGACTTCATCGACGCCGGCAAGCACGTCGGCCTCAACGTCGACCTCTTCGCCGAGATCGGCAAGGAGATGGGCGTCAAGATCGAGTGGATCGCGCTGCCCTGGGACGGCGTGCTGCCGGGTCTCGAGAGCGGCAAGTTCGACATCGTCGCCGGCCCCGCCACCATCACCAAGGCGCGCCTCGAGCGCTACGCCTTCTCCCCGCCGATCGCGGAAGCCACCGTCGCGCTCCTGAAGAAGGCGGGCGACACCTCGATCATGAAGCCCGAGGACATCGCCGGCAAGGCGGTCGGTTCCGGCAAGGCCACGGCCCAGCTCGCCCAGCTGCAGAAGTTCGGCGCGACCCTGCCGAAGCCGGTCGACGCGAAGGAATATCCCTCCTTCAACGAGGCCTATGCCGATCTCGCCGCCGGCCGCGTCGTCGCCGTCGCCAACTCGCTGCCGAACATCGCCTACCTCGCCTCGCAGCGGAAGGGCGTGTTCGAGGTGGTCAAGCCCGCCTTCGGCGTGAAGGCCTATTTCGGCTTCCCGGAGCGCAAGGACGCGCCCTACGCCAGCCTGAACAAGGCGGTGGCCGAGGCCATGGCCAAGATCAAGGCCGACGGCCGCATGGCCAAGATCCAGGAGAAGTGGTTCGGCACCACCTTCGACACGCCGGCGGAAGTCACCGACCCGGCTCTGTGATCCCCGTTCGACGCCCGGCGGCGACGCCGGGCGTCTTCTCTCGTGAGGCTCGGCCTCGCTCGTCATGAGTTCATCGCGGCCGTCGGGCCGGTGAGACGCGACCACCGCCATGTCCTGGGATCTCTTCCTGCTGCTGCTCCAGGCCTCGGTGACGACGATCGTCGTCTCCGTCGTGTCGATCGTGCTCGGCTTCCTGCTGGCGACGGTGGTGTGCGCCGGGACGATGTCGTCGAACGGGCTGGCGCGCGGCGCCGGACGGCTCTTCGTCAGCTTCTTTCGCGGCACGCCGCTGCTGGTCCAGCTGCTCCTGATCTATCACCTCCTGCCGCAGATCGGCCTCGACGTGCCGAGCGAGGTGGCGGCGGTCGCCGGCATGGCGCTGTGCACGGCCGCCTATCAGGCGGAGATCCTGCGCGGCGGTTTCGGCGCCGTGCCGAAGGGGCTGATGGAGGCGGCGGACATGTGCGGCCTCGGCGCCTTCGCCACCTTCCGGCGGATCCGCCTGCCGATCGCGGTGCGGCTGACGCTGCCCTCGCTCGTCTCCGAGATCATCATGATCCTCAAGGCCTCGTCGCTGGTGTCGGTGGTCGGTGTGATCGAACTGACCCGCATGACCCAGGATCTCGCCGCCTCGACCTTCCTGCCGCTGCCGCTCTACGCCTCGGCCGGGGTGATCTATCTCGCCATCAACGCGGTGATCGCCGGGGTCGGCACCGTGCTCGAGCGGCGCGTCGCGCGGGGGCATGCATGACCTTCGATCTCGCCCTCGTCCTCGAGAACGCCCCCAACATCGCCCGCGCCTTCGGCGTGACGCTCGGAGTGTGGGCCGGCGCGGTGGTGTTCGGCTCGATCGGCGGTTTCGCCGTCGCCGTCGCCCGGCGTTGGGGGCCGACGCCGCTCGGCTGGCTGCTGCGCGCCCTCGTCGAGGTGATCCGCGGCACGCCGTTCCTGGTGCAGATCTTCCTGCTCTATTACGGCGGCCCGTTCATCGGGCTCTCGCTCGACAACATCCCGGCCGGGATGATCGGTCTCTCGATCTATGCCGCCGCCTATTATTCGGAGATCTTCCGCACCGGCTTCGAGGCGATCCCCAAGGGTCATCTCGAGGCGGCCGACTGCGCCGGCTTCACCCGGGCGCAGACGCTGCGCCGGATCGTTCTGCCGGAGATGACGATGTTGGTGTTGCCGGCGATGGTCAACATGACCATCCTGATGCTGAAGGAGACCGCGGTCCTCTCGATCATCTCGGTGCCGGAACTGACTCTCGAGGTCTCGGCGATCGGCACCGCGCATTATGCCTTCGTGGAGAGCTTCACCATCGTCGCGCTCCTCTACTGGGGCCTCACCGATCTGTGCGGCCGCGCCGGCCGCCTCGCCGAGGCCCGCTTCTCCAGATATCGGTTCAGCCATTCATGACCAACGCACCGGCCATTCGCGTCCAGGGTCTCGTCAAGCGCTTCGGCAAGACCGAGGTTCTGACCGGCATCGATCTCGAGGCGGCGCGCGGCGAGGTCACCTGCCTGCTCGGGCCGTCCGGCTCCGGCAAGTCGACGCTTCTGCGCTGCATCGCCTTCCTGGAGGAGGCCACCGACGGTTTCATCGAGATCGACGGGGCGCCGCTCGGCTATGCGCTCGGCCCCGACGGCGACCGCATGCGTCTGCCGCCGAACGACATTCGCGGCGTCCGCTCGAAGATCGGCATGGTGTTCCAGCAGTTCAATCTGTGGCCGCACATGACGGCGCTCGGCAACGTCATGGAGGCCCTGGTGACGGCGCGTGGGATGTCGAAGGCGGAGGCCGAGGAGCGGGCGCGGGCGCGCCTCGCCGAGGTCGGTCTCGCCGAACGGGCGACCCATTATCCCTCCGAGCTCTCCGGCGGTCAGCAGCAGCGCGTGGCGATCGCCCGCGCCCTGGCGCTCGAGCCGAAGATCATGCTGTTCGACGAGCCGACCTCCTCGCTCGATCCGGAACTGACCGGCGAGGTGCTCAACGTCATGCGCAAGCTCGCCGAGGGCGGCATGACGATGGTGGTGGTGACCCACGAGATCGGCTTCGCCGCGTCCGTCGGCAACAAGATCGTGTTCCTCGATCAGGGCAAGATCCTGGTGGAGGGGACGCCGGGGGAGGTGTTCGGCAAGCCGCGCCATCCGCGCATCGATCAGTTCCTCGACACCTATCTCGATCGAGGCGCGGCGGGACTGCTGTGATCCCGGCCGTCGCGAAGGAGGGTCCGATGTTTCTCGAGAACGCCTGGTACGTCGCCGCCATCGCCACCGAGGTGGACCGGACCCCGCGACGGGTGACCATGCTCGGCCGTCACGTCGTGCTGTTCCGCCGCGAGGACGGGACGCCGGTGGCGCTCGAGGATGCCTGTCCCCATCGCAAGCTGCCGCTGTCGAAGGGAAAGGTCGTCGGCGACGCCATCGAATGCGGCTATCACGGCCTCAAGTTCGATTGTTCCGGCGCCTGCATCCGGGTGCCGGCGACGCCGAATCTCGCCGGCAACGTCCATGTCCGGGCCTATCCGGTCGAGGATCGCTGGGGGCTGACCTGGGTGTGGACCGGCGATCCGGCCAAGGCCGATCCGGCGACGATCTTCCCCGTGCCGACCTGGGAGGACCCGGAATGGGGCTGCACCCGACCGGGGTCGATGGAGGTCGACTGCGACTATCGCTTCATCACCGACAATCTGCTCGATCCCTCGCATGTCGCCTGGGTCCACGTCACCTCCTTCGGCAACGAGGCCTGCGAGGAGGTGCCGGTGCGCGCCCGGCCGACCGAGGACGGGGTGATCGCCTCGCGCTGGATGTACGGGGTGGAGATCGCGCCGTTCTACGCGCCCTTCACCAAGTTCTCGGGTCTCTGCGACCGCGAGCAGCACTACGAGGTGCGCCATCCGAGCCACGCCATCATCAAGGCGATCTTCGTGCCGGCCGGTTCCGGGGGGCCGGACAAACCGCTGCACGACGACGCGTTCCTGATGGACAGCTACAACTTCATGACGCCGATCGACGAGAAGCGGACGCGTTATTTCTGGTTCCAGATGCGCAATTTCGCGCCGGGCGACACCGCCGTCGACGCGATGTTCGAGGCGTCGGTGAAGGCCGCGTTCCTCGAGGACAAGGTGATCCTGGAGGCGGTGCAGATCGGCATGGACGAGATGCACTCGCCCAACATCAACCTGCCGCTCGACGCCGGCCCGCTCCGGTTCCGGCGCAAGCTCGCCGAACTGATCGCGGCGGAGAAGGCCGCGACGGCCGGCACGCGCTCCGACGCGGCGGAGTGAGACCCGCGCGGCGGGGGATGGAAGGATCCGCCCGCCGTCGCGCTTCCTTCGCGCGCGGGCGAGTTCCTCTCTCCTCTCCCCACGACGTCATGGCCGGGCTCGACCCGGCCACCCATCGGCGTGCGCGCAGGATCGGGTGCCGCATGGATCCCCGGGTCGAGCCCGGGGATGACGGGGCGTCGGGGGGCTGGGGACATATGGCGTCGAAGCGCCCGTTCAATCCGTCCCCGAATGAAACCGCCCGACCAGGCGCCGTTTGTCGCCGGGGTGGACGAGGCGGGCGCGGGTGACGGGGGCGCCGTGGTCCCAGGTGCGGCGCTCGACCACCAGACAGGCCGTCGCCGGGGCGATGTCGAGCAGGCGGGCGACTTCCGGCGAGGCGCCCTCGGCGGAGATGACGTGTTCGGCGTCGGTCCAGGGCACGTGGGCGACCAGCCAAGTGCCGGGCGGGACCTCGTCGAAGGGCTCGTCGGCGGCCTCGGGGGCGACGGCGAGACTGATCACCCGCTCCTCGATCTGCAACGGCTCGCCGTCGGCGAAGTGACGGACCATCAGCCATTCGATCGCGGTGCCGTCCTCGGCCTCGAGCGCGGCGGCGCGCGGGTCGTCGGCGGCGATGCGGGCGCGGGCCAGAACCTCGAAGGAATAGACCCCGCCGAAGCGGGCGACCTCGGCGCCGATGTCCCAGATCTCCAGCACCGGGCGCTCCGGCGGGCGCGCCGCGACCACCGTGCCGAAACGGCGCTTGCGCACCACCAGCCCCTCGGCGGCGAGGCTGCGCAGCGCGCGATGCACCGTCATGCGCGCCGAGCCCCAGCGCTCGATCAGGTCGACCTCCTTGGGGATCTTGGTGTCGGGCGGCCAGCGGCCGTCGGCGATCGGCTTGATCAGGGCGCGGCGGATCTGCTGCCACAGCGGGCCCTGTCCATCGAGCGGCTCGAGGTCGTCCTGCATCGCGCGGCGCCCTCCCGATCGGCCACTGTCGAACGTAGCCTAGACCGAGGTTTCGCCTTTTGTCTAGACATTAGAAGGACGAGGGGCGACCGGCGGGCTCAATATTCCTTCTCGAAGACGAAGCCGGCCTTGGAGCCCTCGGTGCCGGTCTGGCCGCGCAGTTTGAGGTTGCGGGTGACGTCGAGATCGACGGTCGCGTCGGTCGAACCGGCGGCGCCGGCGGTGACGCCGAGGAAGATGCGGTCGCCGATGTAGCGGCCGGCCGTCAGCCCGGCGTTGCCCTTGGAATCGGTGGTGGTGCCGAGCGTGTCGAGGCCGGTCGACTTGCGGATCGAGCCGAGCAGGTCGGGGGCGGAGGGGCCGCCGGCGAGCTGGGCGGCGGCGCTCGCCAGCTGCACCAGCTGGAAGCCGGTGAGGTCGGCGACGCCGCGCCCGAACAGGAACTGGGCGAGGACCTCGTCCTGCGGCAGTTGCGGGGTCGAGGTGAGCACCAGGGCGGGGTCGGAGGCGCGGCCGGTGACCTCGGCCACCACCGAGATCGAGCGGCTCGACGAGGTGGCGCGGAAGTCGATGGTCGGGTCGAGATCGCCGGTCAGCGTCACCGTGCCCTTGTCGAGGGCGATGTGACGGCCGATCACGTCGAGGGCGCCGCGCCGGAGCTCGAAGGCGCCGACCGGGACGACCGCGTCGGTGGTGCCGGTGACATGCAGGGTGCCGCCGAGTTCCGCGTCGATGCCGCGACCGCGCACGAAGAGCCGCGACGGCGCGTCGATGGTGAGATCGAGGCCGGCGCGCCAGGCCGCCGTGCCCTTCGCTCCGGTCTTGCGGGCCTTCGGCTTCGCCAGAGCGAGCGTGCGGCGCACCTCGGGCGGGACGGCGAGATCCTTCACGCCGAGGCTCGCGGCATTGGCGGCGAAACGCTCGGGGATGGTGATCTCGGTGCGGCCGAGATCGAGTCGGCCGGAGATCGTCGGCGCGGTCGCGAGCGGGCCGGCGAGGCGCAGCGATCCGCCGATCTCGCTGCGCAGCGTGTCGCCCACGGCGAGGCGGGCGGCGTCGAGGGTGACGGAGAGGTCGGCCGGCAGGCCGGCGCCGAGGCCGACGGTGCCGCGCGCGGCGATCCTGCCCGACTTGCCGGTGGTCGCCTGGAACCGCTCCAGCGTGACCCGGTCGCCGTCGAGACGGGCGAGGGCGGAGATCGCGGTGAGCCGCAGGGTGGTCTCGGGGTCGGTGACGGTGCCGTCGGCGACGGAGACCGTGCCGGAGGCGCGCGGCGCGGCGAGGGGGCCGGAGACCGCGACGTCGAGGGTGGCGCGGCCGCCGACGCGGGTGCCGCGTTCGCGCAAGGCGGCGTCGGCGAGGGCGAGCGAGGTGTTGCCGATCACCTTCAGGGCGAGGTCGCCGCCGCCGAAGGGCACGCGTCCGTCGGCGGCGAGGCGCAGGCGGTCGCGGTCGGAGAGGCTCGCGGTCAGCGTGGTGCCGTCGCGATCGAGGCGTCCGTCGGCGCCGAGGGTGGCGGCGAGGCCGGGGGTGCCGGCGACGCCGAGGCCGCTGCCGGTCACCTTCCAGGTCGCGGTCGGCGCGGCGAGGGTGCCGGCGACGGTCGCGGCGAGCGTGACGCGGCCGCGCGCGCCGAGGCCGGGGGAGACCGCGTCGGCGAGGCCGGCGGCGGCGTTGCCGTCGATCGAGAGCGTCAGCGCCCCGTCGCCGAAGGGAACGCGGCCCTCGGCGACGAGGCGCAGGCGATCGCGATCGGTGAGCGTGGCGGCGAGCGTGGTGCCGGTCGGATCGAGGCGGCCGTTCGCGGCGAGGCCGGCGGCGAGGCCGGGGACGGCGGCGACGCCGAGGCGGTCGCCGGCGAGTTTCCACACGACGGTGGGTGCGTCGAGGGCGCCGGTCACGGCGGCGGTGCCGGAGAGCGTGCCGCGCCCGCCGATGCCGGGGGCGACGGCTGCGGCGAAGGCGAGCGGCAGGCGCTCGGCGGTCACGTCGAGACGCAGGCCGTCGCGTTCCGCCCGGGTGCCGGCGAAGGGCAGGGTGCCGCGCGCGGTGAGCGTGGCGCCGGTGCCGAGGCCGACGCGGGCGTCGAGCGTGGTGCGCTTCGCCTCGAGGAGGCCCGAGGCGGTCAGCGTCGCGGCGGGGAGGCGGGCGGTGCGGGTGGCGGCGAGGGTGAGATCGCGGCCGGTGACGCGCCAGTCGATCCTCGGCGCCTTGCGGGTGCCGCCGACGGCGAGATCGACGGCGACGGCGCCGTCGGCGCCGAGGTCGGGGACGAACAGCGCACTCACGCCGACCGGGAGGTCGCGCGCCGTCACCTTCAGCGCGAGGTCGGTCGCGGCGGTGCCGGCGACGTCGATGGTGCCGAAGGCGCGGCGATCGCTCCGGCCGAGGCGCAGCGTGGTCGCGGGGATGTCGATGCGACCGTCGGCGATGGCGATCACGGTCGGGCGGGCGAGGTCGAGGGTGGCGGTCTTCCAGCCGACGGCGAGGCGGTCGAGGGCGAGGGTCGAGCCGCCGTCGCGCGGCGTCCAGGCGCCGCTCGCGTCGAAGGCGGCGGCGCCGGTCTTCAGCCGGGCGTGGTCGAGGCGCACGGCGCCGTCGGCGGCGCGGCGGGCGAAGAGGTGAAGCTCGCTGCCGCCGCCGGTGAGCCGGCCGCCCCGGCCGACGAGGTCCTCGAGCGAGCCGGCGACGTCGACGGCGAAGGTGCGATCGGTGCCTTCGAGCCGGGTCACGGCGGTGCCGGCCAGCAGCGGCTTGCCGTCGGCGGCGAGCGCGATGTCGGCGGCGAAGGCGTCGATCGGCGCGGCGCCCTTGATCGAGAAGTCGATCGGCGGCTCGCCGGGCAGCGCCAGCAGGGTGGAGAGGAAGCCGCCCTTCGGTTCGGCGAGCGAGAGGTCGAGGACGAGGCGGCGATCGCTCGCGCCATAGGTCGTCTTCAGCGCGAAGGCGCCGCCCTGGGGCTCGATGCGGGTGGCGGAGAGGGCGACGTCGAGATTGCCGTCGGCGAGGCGGCCGCGCCCGGCGATCGAGAGGACCGTCGGGCGGCCGGCGACGTCGGCGGAGAGGCGGACCGTGGGGACCGAGATGCGGCCGACGTCGACCGCGACGGGGAGGTCGGGGAGGGCGAAGTCGGCCGCCGGCTCGCTCGCGGCGGCTTCGCTGTCGGCGGCGCTCTCGGGCTTGCGGGCGACCTCGATGGCGGAGGCCTCGAGCGAGGCGACGGAGAGTTTGCCGCGCAGGAGATCGGCGCGGCTCCAGACCAGATGGACGTCGCGGATGGTCAGCCAGACGCCGCCGCGATCGGCGATGGTGATGGCGTCGAGGCGGACGTCGGAGGAGAGCGCGCCGTCGATGCGGCCGAGGCGGATCTGGCGGTCGGGGGTGGAGATGGTGTTCTCGACCCAACCGACGAGCCAGGAGCGATCGGAGGTCTCGTCGGCGCGCACGTTCGGGCCGAGGGCGAGGGCCGCGACGGCGAGGAGGGCGATCAATCCGACGGCGAGGAGGCGGTGACGCATCAGAAGCTCTCCCCGAGGCCGATGTAGAGGGCGAATTTCGGATCGCCCGGCTTCGGCGCGATCGGCGTCGCGACGTCGAAGCGGATGGCGCCGAGGCCGGTGTAGTAGCGCAGGCCGAGACCGGCGCCGAAGCGCGGGGCCTCGTCGAAGTTCGGCGAGGCGTTCCGGCCGGCGGCGCCCATGTCGAGGAAGGGGACGACGCCGATCGTGTCGGTGACCTTCATCCGCATCTCGAGCGAGGCCTCGACCAGCGACAGGCCGCCGACCACGCTGCCGGCCGCGTTTCTCGGGCCGAGGCTGCGATAGGCGAAGCCGCGCACCGACGATCCGCCGCCGGCGAAGAAGAGGCGGTCGGCCGGCATGCGGTTCGCCTCGGCGCCGACGATCGAGGCGAGGGCGGCGCGGCCGGCGAGCACGAAGCGGCGATCGGCGTCGAGCGGCACATAGGCGGAGGTGTCGATGCGCAGGATCGCCCCGGAGGCGCCGAGGCGGAACTCGTGGAACGGCTCGGCCGCGCCCTTGACGCGGAACCCCTCGGTCGGGGCGAGGGCATCGTCGGTGTGGTCCCAGAGGATTTCGGCCGGCAGACTGATCAGGGTGAGGTCGCGGCGGCCCCAGCCGTCCTCGACGCGGTCGACCTCGACGTTCGCCGCCACTTTCGCGGTGAGTTCGGGGGCGAATTCGTGGGCGAGGCCGATGCGGGCGCGGATCGTCTCCTGGGTATAGGGATCGAGCACCTCGCGCGAGGCCTCGAGCGCCGCCGTCAGGTCGGTCATCGGGGTGAAGACGCCGGGGCGCAGGAAGGAGACGCCGCCCTTCCAGGTGAGATCGCGCGGATCGGTGGTGTCGATGCCGGAGACGCGGGCGTCGAAACGCAGACGGTCGCCGTGGCCGAACAGATTGCGGTGCTGCCACCAGCCCTCGAGGCCGGCGCCGTCGACGGTCGAATAGGAGGCGCCGAAGCCGAAGACGTGGAGCGGGCGCTCGGCGACCTTCGCCTCGAGGCCGAGGGTGCCGTCGGGAGCGACGGCCTCGTCCTCGACCAGCCGGGTCGAGGAGAAGACGTCGAGCTTGCGCAGGCGCTTCTCGGCGCGTTTCACCGCCATCGGGTCCCAGCGTTCGCCTTCGGGAATGCCGGCGCGGGCGGCGACGAAGTCGGGGTCCATCAGCTCGGTGCCGCTCACCCGGACCGGGCCGAACCGGGCCTCCGGACCGGGATCGACACCGATCGCGACGTCGAGGGTGGAGCGGTCGTGATGGGCGACGAGGCGGCGTTCGGTCGCCTTCGCCTTGGGATGGCCGAGCCGTTTCCAGCCGTCGACGAGCGCGCGTTCGGCGGCGAGGACGGCGTCGGCGCGGGCAGTCTCGCCTTCGGTCAGACCGGCGCGCTCGGGCGTCGCGACGCGGGGATCGTCGAGCGTCGCCGCGTCGAGGGGCGGACGGTTCTCGAGCGTGATGCGACCGAAGGTGAAGCGCGGACCGGGGGTGACGCGGATCGTCACCGGGACCGGGCGCGGCAGGGTGGCGTCGAGCGGGATGTCCTCGACCCGGCGGCCCTGGACCTCGATCGCGATCTCGGGTCCGTAGCGGCCGAGATTGCGCAGGCCGGCGACGATGCGGGCATAGTCGCCGCGCGCCTTGGCGAGGAAGGCGGCCGAGGAGGGCGGCGGACGGCCGTCGACGCCGGTGGCGAGGGCGGAGGCCTCGCGCACGGCCTTCTCGACGTCGCTCTCGCCGCCGGTGACGGTGACCTCGACGGAATAGGGCCGGCTCTCGGCGGAGAGATCCTCGGGCTCGGCCTTCTCGCCCCAGAGATGGACGCCGAAGAGATCGAAGGCGTCGGCCGGGCGCGCGGCGGTCACGATCAGCGCGATCGCCAGCGCGAGCGGGACGGAGGCCGTGGCGGCGATCCTTCCTCTTCCGCGATCGGTGGTCGACCGATTCCGCATGCGCGCGAAGCTCCCTTCCTTCTTCTTCTATGGACCGACCCGACGCTTCGCCCGGCGGCTTCGATGCCCGCCGATCGGATCGACCGGGCGGCATCATAGCATCCCTCGCCCCCCGGCGCGAACCGGCGCGACGGCGCGCGCCCGGCGGTCCGTTTTAAGTTATATTGACAATATAACTTATGTCCCTATCCTCTGTCCCATCGGCCGACACTGTGCGCGCGGTTCTCTTTCGAGGGGGTGAACGCCCCGGCGCGGGCAGGGTTCCCCGGGGCGGCGGGGCGTCGGATCGGGCCGAGGCGGGCGGAGAAAGGGGGAGGTCATGGCGACGACGAAGCGGACGGCGGGACGGGGGCCGGGATGCGGCGGCGGTGGCCACGGTCGCGGGCATCGGCATCGCGGGGGCGAGGGCGGAGGCGAGGGCGCGTGCCTCTCGACCCTGGCGGTTCGCGGCGAGCGGCCGCTCTCGGCGGAGGCGCGCGCGGCGGTTCTGGTGGCGCTCGACGACGAACATCGCGCCGAGGCCTATTACGCGGCGGTGCTGGAGCGGTTTCCGGGCGCCTTGCCCTTCGCCCGCATCGTCGAGGCGGAGCGGCGTCACGCGGCGGCGCTGGCGGCGATCCTGACCGCGCACGGCGTGCCCGTGCCGGCCAACGCGCATCTCGGCTCCGAGGGGATGCGGGCGATGGTGCCCGCCTCGATTTCCTGCGCGGCGGAGGTGGCGGTCGGCGCCGAGATCGAGAACGTCGCCCTCTACGAGGACGAATTGTTGCCGAAGGTCGCCGATCACCCGGAGATCGCCGCGGTCTTCACCGTGTTGATGGAGGCCTCGCGCGACCGCCATCTGCCGGCGTTCCGGCGCTGGGGCACCCGCCGCGACGAGCCTCGGGCGAGCGCCTGATCACGCCGCCAGGGCGGGCGGCGGCGTCTCGCGGCGCAGCCACTGCCCGGCGACGACCGGGGCGACGAGGGCGAGGCCGGCGAGCGACGACCAGATCTCCGGCGCGATCAGGAGCAGGGCCGCGAGGGCCAGGACGAGCCGCTCCCAGGCGCGGGTGTGGGTGATCAGATATTTCGAGAAGGCGGCCGACAGGAACACGATGCCGAGGATGCAGCCGGTGGTCCCGAGGATCATGTCGGGCCAGGAGAAGCTCTTGGTGACCAGGAGCATCGACGGCGAGAACACGAAGACGAAGGGCACCAGCGCCTTGCCGAGGGCGAGGCGGAAGGCGGTGTTGCCGGTGCGGAACGGATCGGCCCCGGCCATGCCCGCCGCCGCGTAGGCGGCGATCGCCACGGGTGGCGTGATGTCGGCGAGAACCCCGAAATAGAACACGAAGAAATGGGCGACGATCGGCTCGACCCCGAGCAGGCCGAGCGCCGGCGCCGCCACGGTCACCATGATGATGTAGGTGGCGGTGGTCGGGATGCCGCAGCCCATCAGGATGCAGACGAAGGCGGTCAGCACCAGGGTGAAGAGCAGCGTCAGCGTCTTCACCGACATGATCCAGACCGGCAGCCAGGCGGTGACGTGCTGGGCGAGATCCATCGCCGAGGAGGTGACGATGAAGGAGATCTTGAAGCCGACGCCGGTCAGGGTCACCACGCCGACGACGATGCCGACGGTCGCCGAGGCGACGCCGACGGCGAGCGCGTATTTGGCGCCGTCGCGCAGGCCCTCGAAGATCTCGATCGGCTTCATGCGGCGCTTCGGGTTGAAGAGCCCGATCAGCACGGCGAGGGTGATGCCGGTGAAGGCGGCGAGATAGGGCGTGTAGCCGGAGAACAGCATGTAGAGCAGGCCGACGAGCGGGATCACCGTCGGCCAGTCACGGGCGAAGGCGGCCTTGAGGTCGGGCATCTCGTGCGGCTCGAGCCCGCGCAGACCGTCGCGCTTGGCCTCGAAATGGACCTGGATGAAGACCCCGAGGAAATGCATGAAGGCGGGGATGATCGCCGCCAGGATGATCGTCGTATAGGGCAGATCGAGGAACTCGATCATCAGGAAGGCGGCGGCGCCCATGATCGGCGGGGTGATCTGGCCGCCGGTGGAGGCGGTCGACTCGACGGCGGCGGCGAAGTGTTTCTTGTAGCCGAGGCGCACCATCATCGGGATCGTCAACGAGCCGACGGTTACCGCGTTGGCGACGGACGAACCGGAGATCATGCCGAAGAGGGCGGAGCCGAAGATCGAAACCTTGGCCGGGCCGCCGGCATAGCGGCCGGCGATCCAGGCGGCGCAGTCGAGGAAGAGTTGGCCGAGGCCGATCCGGGTCGCGAAGACGCCGAAGAGGACGAAGTGGAAGACGTAGGTCGCGACCACGCCGAGGGCGATGCCGTAGATGCCCTGGGTGGTGAGGTAGAGGTGATTGATCAGCTGGGAGGGCGTCGCGCCGGGATGGACCAGGATGCCCGGCATCGAGCGGCCGAAGAGGGCATAGGCCATGAAGGCGATGGCGATCACCGGCAAGGGCCAGCCGACGGTGCGCCGCGTCGCCTCGAGCAGCAGCAGCACCAGGGCGCCGCCGAAGATCACGTCGTCGCGGGTCGGATTGCCGACGCGGAAGGCGAGGTCGTCGAGCGGGATCATCGGCACGTGGAGCACGGCGACGACGGAGAGGGCGAAGAGCGCCCAGTCCCACAGCGGAATGCCGAGCGGCATCAGGACGGACGACTTCGCCACCGCGCCGGTCCGGAAGGCCGGGAACACCAGGAAGACGAGGCCGAGCACGAAGGCGAGATGGACGCCGCGATGGATCAGTTCCGGCAGGAGGCCGAAGCCGGCGGTCCAATAGTGAAAGAGCGACAGCGCGACCAGCGCCGCGCCGACCAGCGCATTGGCGAGCGGCGCGAGTGGGCGGAAGCGGATTTCGGGATCGAAGGTCTCCTCCAGTTCGCGCGCCTTGGCTTCGTCGAATTCGAACTGGGACATTGGGGATCCGATCGGTCTTCACGGGAGAGGCGACGGCGCGGGGCGCGCGCCGTCGACGAGGGTGGGGCGCGGGTCGCGCGCCGGAGCGGCGGTCACTTCAGGAGACCGACCTCCTTGTAGAACTTCTCGGCGCCCGGATGGAGCGGGATGCCGACGCCGTCGAGGGCGGTCTCCTTGCGGATCAGCTTGCCCTTGGCGTGGCCGGCGTCGAGGAGCTTGCGGGAATTGTCGTTCCAGATCGCCTTGGTGACGCCGTAGACCAGATCGTCGGGCAGCTTGGCGGAGGTCACCCAGAGGGCGTTGACGGAGATCGTCTCGACCGCGTCGACGTCCTTGTAGGTGCCGGCCGGGACCTTGTCGGGGCCGAAGAACTTGTAGTCGGCGAGGATCTTCTTGGCCTCGGGACCGGCGATCGGCACCAGCTCGATGCCGGCGGAGGAGGCGAGTTCGGCGATGGCGCCGGTCGGATAGCCGCCGACGAAGAAGAACGCGTCGAGGGCGCCGTCGCGCAGGCGGTCACCGGAGGCGTTGGGCTTCAGATATTCGGGCTTCACGTCCTTCTCGGTGAGGCCGTAGGCGGCGAGCACGATGCGGGCGTCGATCAGGGTGCCGGAGCCGGGTTCGTCGAGCGAGACGCGCTTGCCCTTGAGGTCGGCGGGGGTCTTGATGCCGGCGCCCTTGCGGGCGACCAGATGGATGGTCTCGGGGTAGAGATTGGCGATGGCGCGCAGCTCTTCCACCTTGGGCTTGCCTTCGTAGACGCCGGTGCCCGACCACGCCCAATAGGCGACGTCGGACTGGGTCAGGCCGCTCTCGAGCGCGCCGGAGGCGATGCCGTTGATGTTGGCGACCGAGCCGTTGGAGGCGACGGCGGTGGCGATCAGGCCGGGCACGCCGCAGGAGCCGCCCTTGTCGCACTCGCGCGAGCCGGGCGGATTGGAAATCGCGTTGGAGAGCAGGCCGCCGATCGGGAAATAAGTGCCCGCGGTGCCGCCGGTGCCGATGCGGAAGAAGGCCATCTGCTGGGCCTCGACCAGGCCCGAACCGACCAGACTGGCGCCGAAGAGGCCGGCGAGGCCCAGGGCGGCGGCCGCCAGACGGGTGAATGTGCGCTTCGCCTTCATCGCAGTTCTCCTTGTCCTCGATCGAGGCCGCGGCCGGTCCGGCCGACGGGTCCGGGGGAAGGTTAGACGCCGGGCTTCCGCCTCGTCAAATCGGCGAGGGGCGGCGCCGGGCCTTCCGCCGGGCTGCGACGATATCGCCCGCGTGGTCCGGGAAATGAAGTATGACAAATTTCAAAAATCATCTTATCGTGCATCGACGCTTTCGATCGGAGATCCATGATGCGAACCGTTCTCGCTCCCGCCGTCGCCTCGCTCGTCCTCGGTTCGGGTCTCGCGCTCGTCGCGGCGGCGCCGGCGTCGGCGCATTTCCAGGAGATCCTGCCGTCCGCCGACGTGTTGCCCGAGGGCGGGCCGGTCTCGGTCGATCTGGTCTTCACCCATCCGATGGCGCGCGGCCCGGTGATGGAGATGACCGCGCCGGTGCGGGTCGGTGTCTCCGGCGAGGCCGGCGTCGTCGATCTGACGCCGCGCCTCAAGGCGAAGCCGATCGACGGCAAGTCGGCCTGGACCTTCGACTGGACCGCCGCCGCGCCCGGGGCGGTCGCCTTCTTCGTCGAGCCGAAGCCCTATTGGGAGGCGGCGGAGAAGAAATGGATCGTCCATTATGCCAAGGTGATCGTCGACGGCTGGGCTTCGGGCGAGGGCTGGGCGAAGCCGGTCGGCCTGCCGGTGGAGATCGAGCCGCTGACGCGGCCGACCGGGCTGTGGGCGGGCGACGTCTTTCGCGGCATCGTGCGCCGCGACGGCCGGCCGGTGCCCTTCGCCGAGGTCGAGGTGGAATGGGTCAACGACGGTTCGGTGACCGCGCCCAACGAGGCCTTCCTGACGCAGGTGACGCGGGCCGACGCGAACGGCGTCTTCGTCCACGCGATGCCGCGCGCGGGATGGTGGGGCTTCGCCGCGCTGGTCGACGGGCCCGAGGCGAAGGCGCCCGACGGCTCGCCGGCGGCGACCGAATGGGGTGGTCTGATCTGGGTCAAGGCGACCGACATGGGCGCCGCGCCCGCCTCGGCGTCGAAGTGAGGGAGGGGGTGCGATGGCTCATATTCCCGACGGGGTCCTGTCGCTTCCCGTGCTGATCGGCGGCGGCGCCGTCGCGGCGGCGGGGATCGGGCTCGGCCTCCGGGCGATCGACGAACGCGACGTGCCGAAGACGGCGATCCTGGCGGCGCTGTTCTTCGTCGGCTCGCTGTTCTCGGTGCCGATCGGTCCGTCGAGCATCCATCTCCTGCTGGGCGGCACGATGGGTCTGGTGCTCGGGGTCGCGACCTTCCCGGCGGTCTTCGTCGGGCTCCTCCTGCAGGCGACGATGTTCGGCTTCGGCGGGATCTCGACGCTCGGGGTCGACACGGTGAACATGGCGCTGCCGGGCGTGGTGCTCGGGGTTCTGGCGCGGCCGCTGCTCGGGCGGGTCTCGACGGCCGGGCGGGTGGCGATCGGCGCCGGCGTCGGCGCGCTCGCGGTCGCCGGGACTGCCGGCGGCATGGCGTCGGCGCTGGCGCTCTCCTCGCCCGACTACGTGCCGAGCCTCGGCGTCGTCGTGGCGACGCAGGTGCCGCTGGCGGCGATCGAGGCGGTGGTGACGGGCGTCCTGGTCGCTCATCTCGCCCGCGTCAAGCCGGAGGTACTGGGGCTGACGGCCTTCGAAGCGGCGCCGCTTCCGGTCGTGGTGCCGGCGGCCGAATCGATCGAGGTGGCGTCGTGATCGGCCGGTCCGCTCCGCTCGCGGCGATCGTCTGGGTGGCGGTGGGGCTCGCCTCGTCCCCGGTCGCGGCCCATTCGCTGAAGCTCTTCGTCACCGTCGACGGCATGGTCGTCTCCGGCCACGGCTTCTTCGTCGGCGGCGGCCGCCCGCAGGGCATCGTCGTCAAGATCCGGGGCGCCGACGGCCGCGATCTCTACGACGGCCACACCGACGCCAACGGCGCCTTCGCCTGGACCGCGCCGGCACCGGCCGCCTACACGGTGCTCCTCGACACCGGCGACGGGCATTTCACCCGCGCCGAGGTGGCGGCCGATCGGTTCGTCGGCGCGGCCTCGGCGTCGACACGGACATCGGCGCCGGCGCCGGTCGCGGCCGCGCCGGCCTCGGGGCCGGAGGTCGCGAAGCCGGGCGCGGTGGCGCGGGGTCCGGACGGGATCGTCATGGCGGCCGAGATCGAGGCGGCGGTCGATCGCGCGCTGGCGCGGCGGTTGCAGCCTCTCGTCGAGGCGCAGGAACGCTCGGAGGCGCGGCTGCGCTTCGCCGACATCATGGGCGGGATCGGCATGATCGTCGGTCTCGCCGGGCTCGGCGCCTGGGGCATGGCGCGGCGGCGCGAACGCGAGGGCCCGCGCGCATGAGCGAGGCCTTTCTGTGCGCGGAGGCGGTGGTCGCAGGGTCGCGGCTCGATCGGTTCGAGCCGCGGACCCGGGTCGTCGCCGCCGTCGCGGTGATCGTGGTGGTGCTCGCGGTGCGTTCGCTCCCGCTCCTGGCGGGTCTCGTCCCGGTGGCGCTGATCGCCGCGCGTCTCGCCGGGGTCGGCCTCGCCGATCTCGCCCGGCGGCTCGCTCATGTGGAAGGCTTCCTGGTGGTGCTGGCGCTGCTCCTGCCGCTGACCGTGCCGGGGCCGGCGGCTGTTGCGTTCGGGCCGATCGCGCTGTCGCAGCCGGGGCTCGAGCGGGCGGTGGCGATCGTGCTCCGGGTCAATCTCTCGGCGATCGCGCTCTTCACGCTGATCGGCGGATTGGAGCCGATCCGGCTCGGTCATGCCCTGGCGCGGCTGGGGATGCCGGAGAAACTCGTCCATCTCCTGCTCTTCGCGGCGCGCTGGGTCGGGCTGGTGGCGGCGGAGGCGCGGCGGCTCGACGACGCGCTCAGGGTGCGCGGCTTTCGGGCGCGGCCTTCCGCGCATGGGCTCAGGACGCTCGCCCATTTCATCGGGCAACTCCTGGTCCGGGCCTTCGAACGGGCCGAGCGGGTCGAGGAGGCGATGCGCTGCCGGGCCTTCGCCGGGCGCTTCGCGCTGGTCGACGAGGGGCGCGTCACGCGCCGCGACGCCGTCTTCGCGGTCGGGCTCGGGCTCGTCCTCCTCGCGGTTCTGGTGGTGGATCGGTCGTCATGAGCGCGCTCTTCGAACTCGACGCGGTGGCGGTGGCGCGGGCCGGGCGGATGGTGCTCGACGGGGTGACGCTGCGGCTCGATCCGGGCGAACGGCTGGCGTTGGTCGGCGACAACGGCGCCGGGAAGACGACGCTGCTGCGCACGCTGGTCGGGCTCGAGACGATCCGCTCGGGCCGTCTCGTCGCCTTCGGCGCCGAGCGGCGGGTCGAGCGCGACTTCCGCGAGGTGCGGATCGGCGCGGGCTTCCTGTTCCAGGATCCCGACGATCAACTGTTTTCGCCGACGGTGATCGAGGACGTCGCCTTCGGCCCGCTCAATCTCGGGATGACGCGGGCGGCGGCGACCGAACGGGCGGAGGCGACGCTGGCGCGGCTCGGCCTCGCCGATCTCGGCCGGCGCCTCACTCATCGCCTCTCGGGTGGCGAAAAACGGCTGGTCAGCCTCGCCTGCGTGCTGGCGATGGAGCCGAGGGCGCTGCTCCTCGACGAACCGACCACCGGGCTCGACGAGACCCGGCTCGCCCGGCTGATCGAGATCCTCGCCGGGCTCGACGTGGCGATGGTGCTGGTCTCGCACGACCGGGTGTTTCTTGAGCGTCTGGCGACGCGGGCGGTGCTGCTCGAGGGCGGGCGCATCCGTCCGGCGAGCCTCCATCGCCACGTGCACGTCCACGACCACGTGCACATTCACGCCCTCGACGAGGCGCACGGCCACGATCACGGTGACGGCACGGCCTGATCGTTCGCTCCCACCGCGCGCCGAAAGGCGTCCCACGGCGGTTCCGGTCCGAACCGGGCGACCAGGAAATCGATGAAGAGCCGGGTCTTGGCGGCGAGATAGCGGTTGGGGGCGTAGAGCGCGTGGATCCCCAGGTCCGGCGGCGGGGTGTCGTCGAGAACCGGCACCAGGCGGCCGGCGGCGATGTCGGGGCCGACCAGGAAGGTCGGCAGCAGGGTGAGGCCGCGTCCGGCGAGCGCGGCGAGGCGCAACACGTCGCCGTTGTTGGAACACATGGCGGCACCGACGGCGACGTCGAAGGTCTCGCCGTCCCGGCTCAATCGCCAGCGCGGCAGCGTGGTGGTGTGGCCGTAGGAGAGGCAGGGACGGGCGGCGAGATCCGCCGGTCCCGTCGGCGCGCCATGGCGGGCGAGATGCTCGGGCGAGGCGACGATCACCCGGCGGGCCGGGGCGAGCCGGCGGGCGACGAGGCTCGAATCGGCGAGCCGGGCGATGCGGACGGTGACGTCGACGCCTTCCTCGATCGGGTCGACGAAACGGTCGGTGAGCGCCAGTTCGATCGCCAGATCCGGGTGGGCGGCCATGAAGTCGGCGACGGCGGGGGCGAGATGGAGCACGCCGAAGGAGACCGGCGCGTTGATCTTCAGGACGCCCCGGGGTTCGTCGTGGAGACGGGAGACCTGCGCCTCGGTCTCCTCGACCCGGGCGAGGATGTCGAGGCAGCGTTCGTAATAGGCGAGGCCGGCCTCGGTCGGGGCGACGCGGCGGGTCGAGCGATCGAGCAGACGGGCGCCGAGGAGGTGCTCGAGCTCCATCACCGCCTTGCTCACCGCCGAGCGCGTGAGCCCGAGCGCGCGGGCCGCCTCGGCGTAGCTGCCGCGGGCGACGACCCGGACGAAGGCGTTCATCGCCTCGAGCTTGTCCATGCGGGGGCCTCGCGATTGGTTCCGAAATGGATGCAGTTCGTCGCCGATGCTGATGATTGTCGCAAGGATTGGCAAGACCTAGATTGGCTCTCGAAAGACGCGGGCATCGACGCCCGCTCGAGAAAGGATCCGATCATGGCGCACGTCATCCGCAGAGCGGCCGATCGCGGCCGGGCGAATTTCGGCTGGCTCGACAGCCGCCACACCTTCTCCTTCGGTCACTACTACGACCCGGAACACATGGGTTTCGGCCCCTTGCGGGTCATCAACGACGATCGGGTCGCGGCGGGCGGCGGCTTTCCGACCCATCCGCACGAGGACATGGAGATCGTCTCCTATGTGCTCGAGGGCGGGTTGCAGCATCGCGACAGCCTGGGCACCGGCTCGGTGATCCGTCCGGGCGACGTGCAGCGCATGTCGGCGGGCACCGGCATCCGCCACTCCGAGTTCAACGCCTCCGGCAGCGAGCCGGTGCATTTCCTCCAGATCTGGATCATGCCGGAGGCGCACGGCATCGCGCCGAGCTACCAGCAGACCTTCTTCGCCCCGGAGGAGAAGCGCGGGAAACTGCGTCTGGTCGGGTCGCGTGACGGTCGCGACGGGTCGGTGACGATCCATCAGGACGTCGATCTGTGGGCGACGGTCCTCGGCGCCGGCGAGGCCGTGACCCACGAGATCGCGGCGGGACGCGGCGGCTGGATCCACGTGGCGCGCGGCACGGTCCGCTTCGCCGGCGAGACGCTCGGCGAGGGCGACGGCGTGGCGATCGGCACCTCCGGTCCGGTGCGGCTCGAAGGGGTCGACGACGCCGAGGTGCTGTTGTTCGACATGGCGCCCTGAGGCGCGGGGCATCTGAGGCGAGGCGGGCCTCGCCTCAGGTGCGGGTTTCGGCGCGGCGGGCTCCGGCGAGGAGCGTGCCGCGCCAGAAGCGTCGATCGAGGAGGCCGGAGATCTGGTCGAGGATCAGATCCTTCACCGCCTCGGTGGCGCGGGTCGCGCGCGCCGACGTCTTGCGGACCATGCACAGCCGCCAGCTCAGACGCGGCTCCAGCGGGATCGCCTTCACCACGCCGGCGTCGATGTCGCCGGCGATTTCGGCATGGCTGAAGACGGTGCAGCCGAGGCCGGCGGCGATCAGCGCGCGGATGGTGCGGATACCGTCGATCTCATAGGCGACACGGGGCTGGAAACCGTGGTCGGCGGCGTAGCGCTCGACCACCGGGCGCAGGCTGTGCGGGCGGGCCGGCAGGATCAGGGGGAGGTCGGCCAGCGCGCGGGCCGGAAAGGCCGCCTCGTTCTCCACCGCCATGTCGGCCGGCACGACGACGCAGAGCGGTTCGTCGAGGAGCGGCACGATCTCCAGCTCGGGCGCCGCCTCGGGGCTGTAGAAGACGGCGACGTCGACCTCGCCGGCGAGCAGCCAATCGTGGATGGCGCCGCTGAACCCTTCCCGGATCTGCAGGGTGATGCGCGGGAACTCGTCCCGGCAGGCCTTCACCACCAGCGGGCTCAGGACCTCGCTGGTCGCCGGCGGCAGGGCGAGCCGGACGTGGCCGGTCGGCTCCTGGGCGAGGCTCTGGACGTCGGCCTCGACCGCCGCGAGATCGCGCATCAGGGCCTGCGAACGGTCCATCAGGAGATGACCGGCATCGGTCAGCCGGACGCCACGGCCGTGGCGGGTCAGGAGACGCGCGCCCAACTGATGCTCCAGCCGGTCGACGCGACGGCTCAGCGCCGATTGGGCGATGCGCATCTGGGTGGCGGCGCGGGAGAAGCTCTCCTGGCGGGCGACGGCGACGAAGGCCTCGAGATCGCGAAAATCCAACGATCCATCTCCAAATGAGATGAATCCTATGCCTGCAATATAATTGTGTCAAATCTCGCCATCGGACACTCTTCCCCTCGAGGCGGCGGCGATCGCCGGTACGGAGGAGGCCCTCATGAAGTTGATCAGGTACGACGGCGGTCGGATCGGCGTGACCGACGGTGTGCGGGTGGCCGACGTGACGCGGCATTGCGGCGTCGGCGAGGATTGGCCGCCGGTGGCGATGAACCGTCTGATCCGGGATTTCGAGACGCTGCGTCCGGTGCTCGAGGCGGCGCTCGGGGAGGGCGAGACGGTCCCCTTCGACCGGGTCTTCCTGGAGACGCCGGTGCCGTGGCCGAACAAGCTCCTGGCCTTCCCGGTCAATTATCACGACCACGCGGCGGAGATGGCGACGACCGGCCTCGCCGACGTCCAGGGCTTCTTCCTGAAGGCGAATTCGTCCCTGTCGGGGGCGTCCGAGCCGATCGTCCTGCCGGATCTGCCGGGCCGATCGGTCCATCACGAATGCGAGCTCGGGGTGATCATCGGCAAGGCCGGCCGGCAGATCCCGGTCGAGACCGCGCTCGACCACGTCTTCGGCTACGCCTGCCTGATCGACGTCACCGTGCGGGGGCGCGAGGAGCGGGTGATGCGCAAGTCCTACGACACGTTCACGCCGGTCGGCCCGTGGATCGTCACGGCCGACGAGGTCGGCGACCCGAGCGCGCTCGAGATGAGGCTGTGGGTCGGCGACGAGCTGCGCCAGCACGCCAACACCCGCGATCTCATCGTCTCGCTGCCGGAGATGATCGCCGTCGCCTCCTCGGCGGCGACGCTCCAGCCGGGCGACGTGATCGCCACCGGCACGCCGGCCGGGGTCGGCCCGATCGTCGACGGCGACGTGGTGCGGATCGAGATCGAACGGGTCGGGTCGATGTCGGTTCGGGTCGAGCAGGGCGCGCTCGGCCGCAACCCGGTCTTCGCGAAGCCCTATGAATTCAAGCGCGCGGTGGTCGCGGGAGGCCGGGGATGAGCGAGATTCGCGCCGGGGTCGAGGCGGCCCGCACTCTCGACGACCTCTACGCCGTCTTCGCCGAGGGGCGGCTGACCGCCGGCTGGCACAAGAAGCGGCCGTCGCTCTGGCGCGAGCCCAGGACCGAGTTCCGGCCGAACCGCTGGCGCTATGCCGACGCGGCGGCGGCGATGGACAAGGCGGGCGAATGGATGAGCACGGAGGACGCCGAGCGGCGCAATCTCCTGATGTTCAATCCGGTCGGCGACAACGACTACGACACGGTCCGCACCATCGTCACGGCCTATCAGATGATCCAGCCGGGCGAATATGCCCGCAGTCATCGCCACACCGCCAACGCCATGCGCCTGATCCTCGACGGCGAGGAGGGGGTCTACACCGTGGTCGACGGGGTGAAGCTCCCGATGCGGCCCGGCGACTTCCTGCTGACGCCGAACTGGGCCTGGCACAGCCATTACAACGAGGGCACGGCGAAGGCCTATTGGATCGACTTTCTCGACGTGCCGCTGGTCCACCGGCTGGAGCCGATGTTCGCGGAGAACCTTGCCGCCGTCCATCAGACGGTCGAGGCCGAGCCCGATCCGGAGACCTGCCCGCTCGTCTTCACCCGCGCCCGCGTGGTCGCCGAGATGGCCGGCCAGCCGGTGCGGCCGGGCGGCGGCAGGCGGCTGGTGCTGCCGACGCAGGGGCATGTCCCGACGCTCTCGGTCACCTATGTGGAACTGCCGGCCGGGGCGAGCGACGCGGCCGGGCGCTCGACGGCGAGCCGGATCTTCGTGGCGACCTCGGGCGCGGGCGTCGCGCGTCTCGGCGACCGCGCGTTCGACTGGACGCGTGGCGACGTCTTCTGCCTGCCGTCGTGGCACGACTTCGAGATCCGCGCGACTTCCGACGCGCTCCTCGTCGAGGTCTCGGACGAGCCGACGTTGCGTCTCCTCGGCTTCCTCCGGGAAGAGCCGCCCATCCGCTGAGCCGCACGGTCTCACCCGCGGCGGGACCTCCTCCATCCATCGATCCGCGACGACCCTCCCGGCGGGAGGGCGGGGGAAACCTCATGGGCAAACCGCATCTTCTCGTCGCCGGTGGCGGCATCGGCGGCATGGCGGCGGCGCTGGCGCTGCTGCGCAAGGGCTTCGACGTCGACGTCTACGAACAGGCGCAGGCCTTCCGCGAGGTCGGGGCCGGCGTCCAGATCAGTCCCAACGGCAATCGCGCGCTCGATCATCTCGGCGTCTTTCAGGTGCTGCAGGCGGTGTCCTGCGACGCCGACGGCAAGGAGATCCGCCTGTGGAACTCCGGGCGGACGTGGAAACTGTTCGATCTCGGCGCGGAGGCGATCGCGCGCTGGGGCCATCCCTATCTCACCGTCTACCGTCCGGATCTGCTGCAGGTTCTGACCGACGCGGTGCGAGCGCTGAAGCCCTCGGCGCTCCATCTCGGCGCCAAGGTGACGGATTTCGGCGCGGACGGCGACGGGGTGGTCCTGCGCCTCGAGGACGGGCGCGAGGCGCGCGGCGACGTGTTGATCGGCGCCGACGGGGTCCATTCGCGGATCCGCAACCGGCTCCACGGCGAGAGCGCGGCGCGGTTTTCGGGAATGATGGCGTGGCGCGGCGTCATTCCGATGGAGCGTCTGCCGGCGCACATGGCACGCTCGGTCGCCACCAATTGGATCGGGCCGGGGGCGCATGTGGTCTGCTATCCGCTGCGTGGCGGCCGGCTGATGAATTTCGTCGCCACCGTCGATCGCGACGACTGGCGCGACGAGTCCTGGACCACCGAGGGCACGGTCGAGGAGTGCCGGGCCGACTTCGTCGGCTGGCACGCCGACATCCAGGCGATGATCGGCGCGGCGCCGTCGCTCTTCAAATGGGCACTGCTGGGCCGGCCGCCGATGGAGCGGTGGACGGTCGGGCGGGTGACGCTGCTCGGCGACGCCTGTCATCCGACCCTACCGTTCCTGGCGCAGGGCGCGGTGATGGCGCTCGAGGACGCGGTGGTGCTCGCCCGCGCCTTCGAGGCCTTCGGCGACGACGTTTCCGAGGCGCTCGCCCGTTACGAGGCGGCGCGCATCGAGGTCACCCGCCGCAAGGTGCTCGGCGCCTCCGCCAACACCGAGCGCTTCCACAATCCCGCCCTGGCGACCGAGGCGGGGGCGGCGGCCTATGTCGACGGACAATGGAACCGCGAGGCGATCCTCGCGCGCTACGACTGGATCTTCGCCGACGACGTCACGCGCACGCCGCTCTGACCGCGCGCGAACGCTCTCGCGAGGGCTCCGGTCCCTTCGAGATCTCGGCGCTCGCGTCGACGCTTGTCAGCATCGTTCTGTTGTGCATAATCACGTTCTGAAATTGTGGCTGCCCTGAGCGAGCGGCGGGTCGGCTCCCGGGCCATCCGACAGGGGTTTCGGAGCCGTCGCGCGGCGCGCCTTCCACTGGCCGGGAGGCCCGCCGCGCGCGGAACGTGGTCCGGGGCCGGCATCGCGCCCGCGAGGTTCCGTCTCGCCTCCGACGCGATCGGGGGGTGGGTCGGGGGCAGACGAAGAACACGCAGCACGTCAGGGAAGAAAGAACGATCGATGACGACGACCACCACCATCGCCGACGAAGCGGTTCGGCGCCTGAGGCGCCTCGACGCCTGCGCCGTGTCCGACGCGCTCGACCAACTGGGGCTGACGGGCCAGGTCACCGGCGTGCCGAAGCGCTCGGGCGCGGCGGCGCGCATCGCCGGACGGGTTCGGACGCTGAAACTGCACGCGGGCGCGCGCCCGGCCGGCGCGGTGCGCCATCTCGGCACGACGGCGGTGGAGGCCTCGGGTCCCGACGACGTGATCGTCGTGGAACAGCGCACGGGGCTCGACGCCGGCTGTTGGGGCGGGCTTCTGACCCTCGGCGCCAAGCTGCGCGGGGTCGCCGGCGTCGTCGCCGACGGTCCGGTACGCGACATCGACGAGGCGCGCGACTACGACTTCCCGATCTTCTCGACCGCTCTGACGGCGCGGACGGCGCGCTCCCGCGTCGTCGAGGCGGCGACCGACGAGCCGATCGAGCCGTGGGGCGTCCGCGTCGCGCCGGGCGACTACGTCATCGCCGATTCGAGCGCGATCGTCTTCATCGCCGCCGCGCAGGTCGAGGCGGTGCTGGACGCGGCCGAGTTCATCGCCGCCAAGGAGGCGGCCATGGCCAAGGCGCTGCTCGCCGGCAAGCCGATCGGCGAGGTCATGGGCGCCAATTACGAACACATGTTGGGGAGCGGCGCCGCGTGAGCGGCCGCTTTCGCCGCGACGCCACCGAGACGCCGATACGGGACGCAGGATGACCGCCCAGATGAAACCGGAACTGACCATCACCTCCGACTTCGAACGGGTCTCGCCCGACGACGTCGCCACCGCCCTGAGCCTGCCGACGGCGACGCTGCACGAGGCCGCCGGCAAGATCGGCGCGCTGCCCTCGGCGATCAAGCCGGTCGCCCCGACCATGCGGCTCGCCGGGCCGGCGCTGCCGGTGCATTCGCCGGGTGGCGACAATCTGTGGCTCCACCGGGCGCTGGAAGCGGCGCGGCCGGGCGACGTCATGGTCGTCCACGTGTCCGGCGCCTTCGACTACGGCTACTGGGGCGAGATCATGTCGACCGCCGCCAAGAGCCGGGGCCTCGCCGGTCTCGTCATCGACGGCTGCGTCCGCGACGGCGATCTCCTCGACGAGGTCGGCGTGCCGGTGTTCGCCCGGGGCCTGTCGATCCGCGGCACCGGCAAGGATTTCGGCGCGCTGGGCTGGGTGGGCTACCCGATCCTCCTCGGCGACGTCGTGGTGCAGCCGGGCGATCTGATCGTCGGCGACGGCGACGGGCTGGTGGCGCTGCCGCGCGCCTCGGTGCCGAAGGTGCTGGCCGCGTCCGAGGCGCGCGAGGCGGCCGAGCAGGGCCAGATCGGCCGTCTTCTCGCCGGCGAGACCACGATGGAGATCTTCGGCTTCCATCGCTGATCGCGACGGGGAATGCCGGCCTTCGACCCGTCGGCGCGGTCTTCCGACCGCGTTGACGGAATCGAACGCGGCAGCTTATAATAAGGTAAACTTATAAAAAGCGGACGGGGCCGAGACTCGTCCGGCGCGGGGGAGGAACGGCTTTGAGCATCAAGGGTCAGGCCTGTGTGGCGGGGATCTACGAGCACCCGACGAGGCGGGCGGACGATCTCTCGATCGCGCGGCTCCATGCCGACGTCGCCTTGGGCGCGCTCGCCGACGCGGGCCTGTCGCCCTCCGACGTCGACGCCTATTTCTGCGGCGCCGACGCGCCGGGGATCGGCGGGTTCTCGATGGCCGAGTACATCGGACTGAACAATCTGCGCTACATGGACACGACCGAGACGGGCGGCTCGTCCTATCTCCTGCACGTGTCGCACGCCGCCCGGGCGATCGCGACCGGGCAGTGCAACGTCGCCCTGATCACCATGGCCGACCGGCCGCTCGCCGCCGGCGCCGGGCCGGTGCTCGCCGGGGTCGACATGTCGAAGGTGCCGGAACGCGAATTCGCGCCGCCGGTGATGGTGCCGCCGGTCTACGGCTACGCCATGGTCGCCAAGCGCCACATGCACGAATTCGGGACCACGGCCGAGCAACTCGCCTGGGTCAAGGTCGCGGCGTCGCATCACGCCCAGTACAATCCGCATGCGCGGCTGCGCGAGCCGATGACGCTCGCCGACGTGATGGCCTCGCCGTTGGTCGCCGATCCGCTGCGCCGCGCCGACTGCTGCGTCGTCACCGACGGCGGCGGGGCGCTGGTGATCACCCGTCCGGAGATCGCGAGGTCGCTGGCGCGGCCGGTGGTGAAGATCGCCGGCGCGGGCGAGGCGATGAGGCACAGCCGGGGCGGGCGCATCGACCTCCTCCATTCGGCCGGCGTCTTCAGCGCCGCCAAGGCCTTCGAGGAGGCCGGGGTGACGCCGGGCGACATCCGCTACGCCTCGCTCTACGACAGTTTCACCATCACAGTGATCATGCAGCTCGAGGACATCGGCTTCTGCGAGAAGGGCATGGGCGGGCGCTTCGTCGCCGACGGCAATCTGATCTCGGGCGTCGGCCGGCTGCCGGTCAACACCGACGGCGGCGGGCTCTGTTCCAACCATCCCGGCAACAAGGGCGGCATGACCAAGATGCTGGAGGCGGTCCGCCAATGTCGCGGTGAGGCCCATCCCTCGGTGCAGGTCGCCGATCACGGCCTCGTCCTCGCCCATGGCACCGGCGGGCTTCTCTCCAGCCAGCACATGGCCGGAACCGTCATTCTGGAGGCCGCGTGAGCCATGACCATCGAGACCAAGCCCCCGCGCGCCGAAGTGAGCCCCGAGGCGCGGACCTTCCGTGAGGCCGCCGCCGAAGGCCGCTTCCTGATCCGCCGCTGCGGCGCCTGCGGCGAAGCGCACTACTATCCCCGCTCGCATTGCCCGGTGTGCGGCAGCCGCGACGTCGACTGGGTCGAGGCGAGCGGCGAGGCGAGCCTCTATTCCTTCACCGTCATGGAGGGCGCCAAGCGGGCGACCGCGCCGGCGATCGTCGATCTCGACGAGGGGCTCAGGATCAATTCCGTGGTTCTCGACGCCGACGTCCATGGCCTCGCCATCGGCGACCGGGTGACGGTGGCGTTCCAGGCGGATCGCGAGGGCGTCCTGCGGCTCGCCTTCACGACGCCTGAGGCGAACGCGGCGCGGGCTCATACCGACGCCGCCATGGCGGCGGTCGCGGCGGACGAGGACGCCTTCGCCGCGGGCGAGGCGCCGGTCGCGATCGAGACGGTCGCGGTGATCGGCGCCGGCAACATGGGGATCGGCATCACCACCGCCTTCCTGAAGGCCGGCTTCTCGGTCCTGATGATCGATCAGGCCGAGGAGGCCTTCGGACGGGCGCGCGCCCGCATCGCCGAGACGCTCGAACGCGACGTGGCGCGCAAGCGTCTCTCCGCCGAGGCGGCCGCCGCGACACTGGCGCGGCTCGCGACCTCGACGGCGATGGCGGATCTGGCGCGGGCCGATCTGGTGGTCGAGGCGGTGTGGGAACAGATGGAGCTGAAGAAGTCCGTCTTCGCCGAGGCGTCCCGCCACGCCCGGCCCGGCGTCTGCCTCTGCACCAATACCTCGACCCTCGACATCGACGAGATCGCCGCCGCGACCGATCGGCCCGACCGGGTGGTCGGCCTCCACTTCTTCAATCCGGCCCATGTGATGCGGCTGCTCGAAGTGGTGCGCGGCTCTGCGACCTCGCAGGCGACGCTGGCGCTCGCCATGCAGGTCGGCCGGCGGCTCGGCAAGGTGCCGGTGGTGGTCGGCAACGCCTATGGTTTCGTCGGCAATCGGCTGATGATCGCGCGTGAGCGTCAGGCGGCGCGGATGCTGCTCGAGGGGGCGCTGCCGCGCCAGATCGACGCCGTGCTGACCCGTTTCGGCATGCCGATGGGCACGTTCGAGATGCAGGACATGGCCGGCGGCATCGAGCTCAGCTATCGCAATCGCCAGTCGACCGGCGAGAAGAACTTCATCATCGATCGTCTCTTCGAGGCGGGCCGGCTCGGTCAGAAGACCGGCAAGGGCTATTATCGCTACGAGCCCGGCAAGACCCGGCCGATCGTCGACGCGGAGGTGACGGCGATCATCGAGGCGGCCTCGGCCGACGCAGGGATCGAACGGCGGGCGATCTCGGACGAGGAGATCGAGGAGCGGCTCATCCTCCTGATGATCAACGAGGGCGCCAAACTGGTCGCGGCGGGCATCGCCCGGCGGCCGAGCGACATCGACGTGGTGTGGCAGACCGGCTTCGGCTGGCCGTCGTGGAAGGGCGGGCCGATGTATCATGCCGATCGTCTGGGGATCGGCGCGGTGCATGCGCGGCTCGTGGATCTCCACGCCCGCTTCGGCGATCCCTTCGCGCCGGCGCCGCTGCTCGAGACGATGGCGCGGAGCGGCGAGACCTTCGCCACGCTCGCGTCGAGCGCAACCGCATCAGAGACGGGAACGGCCCGATGACCTCCTATACCGCCCCCGTCGACGACTACGTCTTCCTGTTCCACGACGTCCTGAAGCTCCACGAGCATCGGGATCTCCCGGGCTTCGCCGACTTCGATCCGGAGTTCACCCGGGGACTCCTCCAGGGGCTCGCGGATTTCCACGAGAAGGTGCTCCATCCGGTCAATCGCGCCGCCGACGAGGAGGGCGCGCGGCTCGAGAACGGGCGCGTGCGCACGCCGGGTCCGTTCAAGGATCTGGCGCGGCAATATCGCGAATCCGGGTGGCTCGCCGCCGGCGTGCCGGAGCGGCTCGGCGGGGCGGGGCTGCCGCCGGTGTTCGGGGCGGTCTCGAGCGAGTTCAGCGTCGCCACCGGCCAGTCGTTCCGGATGTATTTCTCCTTCTGCGCCCCGGCGGCCGAGATGCTCGACGCGCTCGCCGAACCGTGGATCAAGGAGCACGTGGTGCCGCGTCTGGTGGCCGGCGAGTGGACCGCCACCATGGCGATGACCGAGGCCCATTGCGGCACCGATCTGCGCCAGATCCGCACCCGCGCCGAGCCGCTCTCCGACGGCACCTGGCGGCTGCGCGGCTCGAAGATCTTCATCTCCGGCGGCGACAACGATCTCGGCGAGAACGTCGTCCACATCGTGCTCGCCAAGGTGCCCGACGCCGACGGAAAGGTCGCCAACGACCTGTCGAGCGTCAACGTCTTCCTGGTGTCGCGGCGGCGGATCGATCCCGAGACCGGCGCGCTCGGCGCCGAGAACGGCGTCGGCGTCGGCTCGATCGAGCACAAGATGGGCCTCGCCGGCAGCGCCACCTGCGTGATGAACTTCGAGGACGCGATCGGCCACCGCATCGCGGCGCCGGGGCGCACCGGGGCGGCCGCCAACATGGCGGCGATGTTCTTCCTGATGAACTACGCCCGGGTCGGGGTGGCGATGTCGGGCATCGGCTATACCGAGATCGCCCAGCAGAACGCCGCCGCCTATGCCCGCGAGAGGCTCTCGGGTCGGGCGACGCGGGGGCCGGTCAATCCGGCCGGTCCGGCCGATCCGATCATCGTCCATGCCGACATCCGCCGCCTGCTGCTCGGCGCCCGCGCCTTCGCGGAAGGGGCGCGCGCGCTCGGGGTCAAGATCGCCTTCATGCAGTCGCTCGCCCGTCACGGCGAGGACGAGGCGGAGAAGACCCGCTATGAGGACATCATGGCGGTGATGACGCCGGTCATGAAGGCCTATTGCACCGACAAGGGCTTCGACTGCGCCAACGACTGCCTCCAGGTTCTGGGCGGTCACGGCTTCATCGCCGAATACGGGCTCGAGCATTTCGTCCGCAACGCCCGCGTCGGCCAGCTCTACGAGGGCGCCAACGGCATCCAGGCGCTCGATCTCGTCAAACGCAAGCTGACCGCCCATCAGGGACGCCCGCGCGCCTCCTTCTTCGGCACGATCGAGCGTTTCGTCGCGTCCCGGGCGGGGACGCCGGGAGCGGCGCCCTACGTCCGCCCCTTGGCGGCGGCGCTCGACGTTCTCGGCGACGCGCTCGACCGGGCGACGGCGGCGGACGCGCACGATCCCGACGCCTCGGCGGCGGCGGCCTACGACATCTTGACGATGTTCGGCATCGTCGCGGTCGGGTGGGCCTGGGCGGAGATCGCCTGTCTGATCCTCGAGGGCGAGACGGTCCATCTCGGCGAGGAGGCGAAGGCGCGCAAACTCGCGCTCGCCCGGGTGTGGATGGCGCGCGAGATGCCGCTCGTCCGCGCGCTCGCGGATCGCGCTCTCCTGAGCAGCGAACCGCTGATGGGCGTGCCGTCGGATCTGATCTGAGGCGATCGACCGAAGCCCCGGACATGCGAACGCCCGATGCTCCCGTCGAAACGGAGCGTCGGGCGTTCGCCGTTT